>FKKE01000487.1_pt5 | contig 24706 bp, 30 predicted proteins | sample 1106331 | NCBI WGS metagenome assembly FKKE01 (sample SAMEA3931202, study PRJEB13176) | freshwater metagenome | biome: Drinking water system; feature: drinking water; material: freshwater | place: China | collected 2013-02-06
GGACGCTCACCAAGCGACCGGAGGGCAGGATACGGAGACACAGAGAAATTGTGATTTGTTGGGGGATTTCCTACCTCTCCTCCCGTAAACGATGTCCTGAAATCATTCGACTAAACTATTGAGCCCCTCGAGTATCCTCGGGGCCTCGGGTATCGACCCCGTAAGCTTGTCGAATGAGAGTCAAAAGGAGGAACTTATGATCCGCACTTCAGAGGGAATTCAACCGCCATCTCGGGAGAATCCTGCAAGCGTCAGTGCGGCCGCTCAGCAATCAGCTCCAAGCGATGTAGGGAACTTAACGTCGCGCTACCAGGAGATCCTCGCCTCGCTCCAGGCTGCGAGTGAACTCCTGAGCACGAAGACACTTCCGAATTCATTTCCGGAAGCTGTGAAGACTGTGCTTACTCCCGATGCACAGGGGAACATTCATGAAGAGGAGTTTCAGTACGCTATTGTTACCTATCTGCTCAACGATCTTAATCCAGAAGCGAGTGCGTTCTTTCGCGGAGCGGTGGATCAACTCATCGGGTCTGGCGACACTAATCCACTCTCGGCAGAAGATGCAGTCAAACTTGCACTCAAAGAAACTGTCGGTGCTGGTTTGCTCGCTCAAGGGGAAGCAGAACAGATCAATGGAATGTCGTTTCTTGCTGCGCAGCTTGATGATAACCTTTCAGCACTCTACGATGGACGTGGCAGTGAACAAGATCGCACCATTGCGATGATGCCAATCGATGCTGCGATCGAACGTGCGCAAGCAGTGCTCGATGCGATGCTGGCAGGTGAGCTGCCGGTCCTCGCCCGCTCTCTCGAAGCACCTTCTAACACACTTCCCACGAGTGCTGCGCCAGGCATGGCTCGCGTCAGTGGAGGAGGTGGCGGTAGTGGCTCTGGTGAATTTCTCTGGAAGCCAGAATCGGAGCGCGATGGAAATCTCGTCGTACTCCTCCCCTCGTCACTCACGGGGAATGTTTCCTCGGCTGCAATTTATTCATCGCTCCCTCCAAGCGCTGATACACTCATTGAAACGGGGCGTTTCACGGGAGATGATCACAACGGTGGCCGAGCTCATTTTCGCTTCTCCGAGTCAGGTGGTGAATATCCGGATGGGAGCTATGTTGTCGCTACACTGAAAGACGGAAGCACTGCCGAATTTCAGATTAGTAATACGAGCGAGCGGACGACGGCTTAAGTTCGATTTTAGCAACGGCTGTGACTAGGGCAAAGGCAGTGGCAACGATTGCGGCGATGACCACGGCAGCGGCAAAGGCAAGGGCAGAGGCAAAGAGGGAAAAAATCCTAGCCGCTGCCATTGCCCCTGCCTTCGTCATCGTCAAAGTCATTGCCTTTGCCCCTGTCTCTGCCTCTGCCGATCAATCTCTAAATAGGGCTTAGAGCTATTCTTCTGCGCGACAAGTGGCGCGGACGCGGATACTCCGCCTCGCTTCAAATCGGCAGTCTTCTTCCTTCCCTTCTTGAGAGATAGAAATCTTTCCAGGGATTACAAGGAGCGTAGAGAAGTCTAGTTTACAATTGAGCGGACAACTCTCAGCGAGCTTCGCTTCCAGATAGTTGCAGTGTTCGTTCTTTAACGGATCGCGAAGCGCGGTTCGAAGTTCTCGGTCGGCAGTTTCTTTATCACACTCAATTACTTCCGCGATCGCTTCGCATTCACTTGTAACCTCGGCACAGTTCGAACTTTCCTCCGGCGGCGCGGGTGAATGAGAGCCAAATTCCACTCCCTGGAACACCCCGCGGTCATTCATAAAGATAAATCCTATAAACAGAACCATGATGAAGATAACCAAGGCAATTCCCGTCAGTTTTAGATCCATCAGGTGTTGCTACCCCTTAAATTTTTCCGAGCAGACCGAGGCCAAAGTGCTCTCGGTCAAGAAATCACGGTGTTTTGTCGATGATCTCAAAGACTATCGTCCTCACAAACTTGATTTGACTCTGAGGTTGCTTCGGCATGGCCGCACTCCGCAGCTTATTTATAGCGACGATCCTTGTCTACCTGTTACTCTCGCATCTTGGGGTTAATGTCGGACAACAGGGTCTCTTTCAGATGACCAAGCTTATTTGCTCGATGGCCGCACCGTGTGGCGTGAGCGTTCCCTCTCCTGCAGTTCTCGCGGCGAGTAGCCCTGGAGAAGGCGCAGCGATTTCCTATCGGTTCTATGACGCCACGAGTGGAGAGAACAACGCTTCGTCACAGCCGAAAGTTTATCAAGCAAATGAGGTGACCCCAGAGCTATTTTCCATTGGAGGCTCGACGAGATGAGTAACGACTTCAATAGCGATGAGGCCGAATCAGAACTCGTAAAGTTTCTCCCAACTCTCAAAGACTACGAGCGCCGCTACGGAGTCTCGCTCGCCGGGAATGACAAAAAGGCGTTACGTTGCTTCCGTGAGTATGAAAGCAAGGAACGGGTGAGGAGGCTCCAATCTGAATTGCTCCTCATTAAGCAGGGCAAGGTCACCGAGAAGGCCTGCACGCAGGTGGTCGGAAAAAAACGCCTAGCAAAATATGGCAGTTATGAAGAATGGGCGAAGCTGATGTTGCTGTGGCTCTCTGAGAAGTAGATTCTCTCGCTACCGAATCCAATTTCCCTTATCTCGCATCTCATAAGTATGGAATAGTCCTCGCACTCCCCCCTGCTCTTTTTCCATAAGACAGTAGTAGATTATCGTTATCTCACAGCGGATAATGAGCAGTGGTTGGAATAGTGTTGCAGTTCAAAGGTTGTTCCCATGCGCGGTCGTTTTTTCGTGCGCCGGTCAGTATTGACGTTTCGCTCACCGCCCAATGAAAGTGGGCAGATCTTCGTCACACTGACGCTCATCCTCCCATTCCTCATTCTTTTGCTCGTCGTTGGCCTCAAGCTCGGAATTTGGACGGCGAACATTACGAACGTCCAGCTCAATCTCGATGCGCTCCTCCAGTCAGGGGCGATTGCTTCGTACTCTACGGAGACATCGGGGATCGAGATTAATCAGGCGGCGATTGACGGAAATATTGATCAATTCGCAGAGAAGATCGACGGCGTGCTCGGACTTGGCGGAGCATCATTCGGTGGTGCGTTTGCTGCTCTCCCGTTCAGTTTTGAGCGTTACCTTACACCAGACTTTAGTGGTGCACCGGTTCCAGAGAGCGCCGTTCGCGAAGCGAGCGGAATGTTCCAACGATACTACTGCCGTGCAACACCTGGGTCGATTACTCGCTATACTGAGGTGAACCAACCACCGGCCTCATTTGCTCCCGACTCTGCGACAGCGCAAAGTAGTATCGTCTCCGCATGCGTCGGTCAGATGAGCGGCACACAGAGTGTCGGCTGCGCCAAGGTCCTTTGCTTTGGCACCTATCTCGAAATTCGCGACACCATCAACAATTCCACGCTTGAACGAGTATCCCATTGCTACTGCGACCGGAAGTACGCCCAGGCAACACCTCGTGGTGCCTCCGCTTGGGTCGTCTCAAGTAGCGCAAGTTCCACCAGCAGCTCCTCCTCAAGTAGTAGTAGTTCCTCGAGTAGTTCTTCAAGCAGCAGTAGCAGCAGCTCAAGTTCAACGGCCTCAGGAATACCCGGTGCAGGCGCTTCCGCGCGCAGTCCGAGGAGCCACGGCCCAATTTTCACGACGGCGGTAAATTCATGGGGCAATCCAACACAATAACATGGAGCCCGCGAAGCGGACGTTCCGAACGTGGCGTGCAGATTATTGAGTTTGCGCTCGCGCTGCCGATCTTCTTCGGCTTCATTTTCGGGTTAATTGATCTGAGCCGCGTAGTTACCGGTTATTCGACGGTGCGCTCCGCGGTCGCAATCGGTGCCCGGCGCGGTGCGGGAGTGGAGCGCGCTGAGTGGCCACAAGTAACGAGCCTTTTTGGGAATTCTAGTGAGCAAGAGCTCACTCGCGGACGGTCACTCGCCGGGAGTCCGACGTTTGTGAGCGATGCAGGGGATTCGTCGCTTACGCGCTGGTATGAGGACCAGATGAATGTGCAGCAACTCGATGCGCTGTACCGCATGGAACTTCGCGCAATCGGTTACGCAAACGTTGCACTCGCAAACAATCTCGGTCGAGTACGTTACCCCTGCCAAGGCACCCCTGGATGCGCACGTTGCTTCACACTTCGAGGCGACCCGAGCATACAATCGTTCTTCTCTGCAAGGGGGTTGGGCGAGAGTTGGACTGTGAAAGTCATCGCGCTCCAATGTAGTTATGACGTCCCTATTTCCCTTACAAGCATGGCCTTTGGACTGCTTCCTCAATTTATTACCATCAGTTCCAAGGCCTACATTCCAGTCACAGGCTATGATGCGAGTTTCTATACACCATGAAAGCTAGCAATGAACGGGGTGCAATTCTCACGCTTTTCGCGTTCATGCTGAGCCTTATCGCACTCTTTACGATCGGCTATGCGATTGATCTCCCAACTGTGCACTCGGCAACTATTCGTGCGCAGCATGCACTCGACGTCGGAAGCGCGCACGGTGTGCACGCGTTTCACAGCTACGAGAACGCGGCTCGCGCGGCATTTGTCAATGCGGGCGGAGTGATGGACGGGAGTTATGGTGCGGCAGGTTATGGAAATTTCTCCAATGGATTTTCAGGGAACGATACAGTGCGAATCTGGATACCGCGATTCAATGACGGCAGCACTGCCTTTCCTGGACCCCTTTATTCGTTTGCCGGGCTTCCGACCGAAGCGAGGCACCGTGCGGCCCTCGACCTTGCGTTCGATGTTCCGCCGATCGACGATTTTCGAAACGCGGTAGCGATCTTCGCGCGCTTCGTTCCGAATCAATACTATCCGGTCGTGCCGCAAACCGGGATTGAAGTTGTCTCAGTTGCGATGCTCCGCACGGTTCTCAGTTATGTCATTATCGATCCTGCGTTCTCCATGGATGAAGCAAACTTTCATGCGGTATTTGGTCCATCGGAGACGAGCACTGCCAACATGTGGCCAGTCGCCGCCGTGGTGGCGGCAAACGACGGGGAGGTTCCCACGGGATCGTGGCAGTTCCCATCGACCGTTGGGTTACTCAGTACGGACCCCGTTGGTGGTCCACCCTTTAGTCCAGGGGGACTTCCAACAGGGTCGGCAACCGATTCTACTCTCAGTGCACGAGTCTATCGCTACTACGCTGCCGCCTGCGACTCACTCCCTTTTGTGAACTATAAGGCAACGGCAACAAATCTGCTCGATTGGTTCACCGGTTCGAGCGCATTTAATTCAACGACTATGGTGGGACTTACGGGATACAGTATATCTACGCCACTGGTTCCAATCCATCCGCTGATTTCAACGAACGGCATTAGCAGACACCCCACTGGGCCGAGTGGATTTCCACTCCCGCAAAATCCGAACGTGAGCAACCGTGGTCTTCACGAAAAGCGCGGGTCGGTGTTTGATGGCTACGTCAACACATTAAATCCTAGTGTGACGGCAAATCGCACAGCCGGGCCGGATGGTTCGATGTTTACCTCTGACGATCAGCTTATCGCCACGGGCCTCAATCGTTGGGAGCTCTGCTACTGCCGCGGACTCTACATCCGGGGCGCGGGCAATGTCCCCTATGTGCTTGCTGATGACGCAAACTACGTCCCCGGTGATGAGCTTGCGCTCCATCACGCGTCAATCGAGAAGCGGAGGCGAAACAATCTCGCGGTCAATTGGTGCGATGATGAGCGGGTAAGCGCAACTGGGGTTCACCAACCGCGTGATACAATCGTTAACCTGAAATATAGCCAAGACGGTGCAAATCGTTCGACTGATGGCGAAACGGCACGAAACATCGTTGCTGGTCAGGGAATGCGTCTTGTCGATTTGCAAATCGATAGTGTCATGTCACCACCGAGTGGTCGTTGGGCTCGGCCGCCGGCGCCACTTCGGGTGGATCAAGCAGTTTCAGCCCCAGTCCGCGCAACCGAGAGTGGATTTCGTCACATCCCAGCAGCTATTGGCGAGGCGATGACACGACTCGTTGAGGCACGTGATGATTATGGACGAGATCCGGCATACGGGACTCGCCGGCCGATTGGGCGAACCGCAGTGATTGTTTTCGCATTCGGGCTCTGGAGTCGGAGTACTGCTGCGGACCTTGCGGCAGCCAGTGGGCTCACGATTTCTCAATTTCGTGACAACGCGCTTCGGGGATTACGGCAGACTATGGCCGAAGCTCTCTGCGATAACGGGGTGAGCGTAATCTTTAATTTTCTTCCGATGAACGACTACGATCTCGAAACAGTTATTGCTGCACGAGATGTCATTAGCGAATACGAATTAATCTACGATGCGCATCGACGAGGCGAGAGTGCCAACCCAACACAGATTCCCAATATTTACAGGCCTGCAAGATCGGTGTAATAACGCCTCAAACCCGATCTCCCCTACCTACTTCTTCATCACGAATTACCAAGATTTTGGTGGAACAGATCTTGAGCGAAAGCTGAAAGCCGCTTCTTATTTTCGTAGCAGTACGGTTGGACAGATAACGCAGATATTAATGGAACATGTCTACCCACTTTAGAAATATATGCTCCTCGGAGCTTGGCGCGACAATCGTTGAGCTCGCGCTCCTTTCCGTCGTGCTGCTGTTCCTCCTCGTTCCGGCGGTAAGGTTTACCGAGATAGCACTCCGTAAACGCATAATGGAGGGGCGTTGTACTTACAGCGAGTACGATATCGGCGAACCGAGCCATGGTGCACGGGCGGATTGCGACTAAGGCTTACGGCAGTTCTTCCAAATCAGGCGGCATCCACCGATGGTACTGAGCCTGCACTCGGATAGAATCCACCCGTCGCACATACTTTGAGAATCGTTCGCGAACCTCACTGGTGATCTGATCCAATGCCTCGTTACTCGGCACCTCCAATTCCAGCTCCACCATGCAATCGCCGAGTTGTTTTACGTAGAGAATAATATTGGGATGCATTTTGCAGTATTCTTTTATCTCCTCCTGTCCACGGACATCGTAATTTCGAAAATGGAGCTGTGCCTTATAGGAATGCAAGCCAAACCAATGCGGGCTTGATTCAATGCGGTAGCCGACGATAATTCCCAAGTCTTCAAGTTTTTCAATTCGTCCACGAACGACGATGGGAGTTGAACCAGTGAGTTCGGCAAGTTCACTAAGCCCGATGCGGGAGTTAACTGAAAGCAGTTTCAGCAACTTTAGGTCGAGCGGCGAAAGCGCATGCCGCTCAGGTCGCCCCCCAAAGTGGTAGGAACCAGAACCAAAACCTAATAAGTAGTTACGCGGAAAGAACATCGCATCGATGATTGTATAAACACTTAAGCCAATAATGATATCGCTAAACTTAGTTAAGATCTCACCTTGAATATCGTGAAACTCGTATGGCTCGCGCCCGTACGTTGCAAACATCAGATCCCAACCACCAGAAGCTTCTGCATGCCACATCACTCGCGGATGTTTCGTCAGATGTTCGATGAAGCGTTTAATGCGAGGTCGATTGTTCTCTAACTGGAGATACGTTTTGTGGATCATCAAGCCGAACTTGTACGGATTGATCGCCGTAGTGAAGCCTTGAATGATTCCATGTTGGACGAGTCGGTGGATGCGATAGGTCGCTCGTTCTCGACTCATATGGAGTGTGCGGCCGAGTTCGGCAGCAGATTGGCGCGAGTTGTAGTCTAAATTGTAGAGAATTTCGCGATCGACATGTTTTAAGTTTCCCATATTTTTTTCTGTTTTCGATAATTTTATATATATTTATTTATATAACGGAAAACTAAAAAAATATAAATGAATGTATTATAATTAATGCGCCATTAAAAATGAAGAAAAACATAATTAGGAAAATTTAAGTTCCTTTATTAACTGTTTAAAGGTTTTTATCATATCTTTTTATCTGATTGTTGGCAGAATATTTTTTTTCTTTTACGAATAAAATCAAGGTGTTAGCTTGCCCGCGTGTGAAGTTGAAGTGGCTCTTTACGACGTGCGGGCGGGTAGAAGTTTTCGATTTGCACCAGGTGAAACGATGCGCGTTTCGCCAGGTGCAAACACTGAGAGCTAAGGAATTTAGCGAAGGTTTTCCTCCCCGCACCAGCAGCGACTCGAGACGCAACAAAGCGCGCGCTTCGATTCGCTGTTGGTGTGTTACCAACCGCGAAATGCCGGTAGCTGAGTAGATTGCTCGGGCCGGATAGACATCTAAGTTGGAGACGAAACGATGTGTAGGGACATGGCAGACATGGTGGGTAACTTGCGCGTGGTGGACCGGCCGCTTGCCGGAGAGCTCTTCCGAGTGATGGAACAACTGGCTGCTGCAACTTACTGGGACACGGACTCTGTCGGTGCGATTCTTGAGCAGCTCCGCTCCGCCCTATTTACCGAGGTATCGGTTGGCGAGGTAGTTCGCGTCATTGATACCCTCGTCGACGTGCTCGTTGGAGAGCGCGATGTGCAGGATGTTTGGCGGCGAAACCGCAAGACTGTCGAGACTGCCGCGTCCGTCGAAACATCTCCTCGTATTGGAGCTGTCCTGGTCCTTCAGCGTTCCGGTCTTGCCGCATGACCCTTTGCGGCATTCATACCGCCGGAACCAACGCGCCTGCGAAGAATTTTCGAATTCCAAGCGGCGCGCCGGTTCCGGCGGTGTTAGGGTAGAGATTTAGGAAAGGATCGTACGCTCAGTGCTTGCGCTGAATAGATTCTGTTGCTTCCTATCATGTCATTGCGAGGGAGCGCTAGCGACCGCGGCAATCTCATACCGAGGGAATAGCAACCACCACAGTGGTATGAAATTGCTTCGCTTCGCTCGCAATGACAAATCAGGATGCTTCCCGCAACTCAGTTCCCCTTTACCTCAACACTTCGCCAATCCCCTCAAGTTCTCGCAAATTCCCACTCAGTCGTGGACCAACTTGAGTAACTACCCGACTTGCAAGAAAACAGGCGAGCTTTGCCGACGCTTGCGGCGAGTACCCATGGGTTATCCCGTAGAGAAATCCGCCGGCGAACATATCCCCTGCTCCGGTTTCATCCACGGCCTTCACCGAGTATGATGGCACGTGAAACTCCTCGCCCCCAAGGAATACTCGAGCCCCGCGTTCGCGGAGCGTCATGATTCCATTTGGAAACTTCTTTTTCAGTTCTCCAAACACTCGGTCTTCACTATCTTCACCAACATACGCGCGTGCCTCATTAGCATTCGCAAAAATAAGATCAGCGTGACGTAGCACCGCTTCAAGTGGCGAACGGAAATTCTCCACAATAAAACTGTCGGCAAAGGAAACTGCGATTTTCACGCCCTGCTTTTTTGCAAGCTCCGCTGAGTGGAGCGCTGCTGCCTGGCCCGCTGGGGAAGAGAAGAGATAGCCTTCGACGTACAACCACTCGCAAGCCTTTATGCAAACCTCGCTCACATCCTTCTCTGAAAAGAGAGCGCTCGCTCCAAGATGCGTGTTCATTGTCCGCTCGGCATCGGGAGTGATAAGGATGACGCAGGTCCCACTCATCAGTTCGCGGTGGATTCCACCTTCAAGCACTATTCCAAGTTTCTTAAATTCCGTACGGTAGGCTTCGCCGTAATTGTCTCCACCGAGCATACAGCTATAGGCCGCCTTCGCACCGAGCTGGCTCGCGGCGATAATGGTATTTGCGGCGGAGCCACCGCTACTCTGCTTGACCTTCTCGCCATGAAAGAACTCGAGCAGACTCTGCTGCTCCTTCACCCCAACCAACCGGAAGGAACCCTTCTCCAGTCCTAATTGAGCAAGGACTTCGTCGGACACCTGTAGTTGGAGGTCCATGATCCCATTTCCAATCCCGTAGATATTGAATCTGTCCATGCCGACGGCACCCTGCATCTAACTATTAGCCCCCTTTCGCAGATTCGGTGTACCGAATCTGCTTCAGAGGGGTTAACCCTGCCGAAGCTCTCGCTTTCCATACAGGGGGAGCGAAGGCGGGTTAACGAAACAACAAACACATTCCCTATGTGAACGATATGAAACACCTAAAGTTCTCGCGAACTCTAGCACAGAGCGGTAGCAGACCAGAACTCGATCACGCGACGATCCTCGGCGCCATCGCCGGCTTCGGACTCGTTCTGCTAGCGATCGCTCTCGAGGGCGGCGTTGCTGCGTTCTTCAATCTGAAGAGCTTTCTCATTGTTGCCGGTGGAACTCTGGGGGCGACGTTAATTAACTTCCCACTGAAAGACTTCGCGAAATCGTTCCAGGTGGTGCGAGCAACTCTCTTTCCAAATGCCCACCCGGCTGATGAGCGGATCAATAAAATAATCGATCTCTGCCGGAGGGCACGGGCTCACGGGAATCTTGCTTTAGAGAGTGAGCTCCATCGCGAAGCGGATCCATTTCTAAAAAAGTGCATCGAATTCACGATTGACGGACACCAACCAGCTGAGATCCGGCGAATCCTAGAGACCGAACTCTCCGCACTCGAGGAACGTCACCGGAGAAGCGCGCAGCTCTTCCAGACTATGGGGAATATCGCCCCAGCGATGGGACTTATCGGCACGCTCATTGGTCTTGTTCAGATGCTACAACACCTAAACGATCCGACACTCCTTGGTTCGGGCATGGCTACAGCACTGCTCACGACGTTTTATGGCGCCGTCAGTGCAAACCTCATTCTCCTTCCCATTGCCGGGAAACTCCGGATGCGCAGTGAAGAGGAGGCATTACTGAAGGAGATAACGATCGAAGGGGTAATGGGGATGATTAAAGGGCTGAACCCTCGTCTCATCGAGCAACAGCTCCTCAGCTTCCTTCCTCCGGAAGAGCGTCGTTCGCAGTTTAATTAGGTTGGTGACGTCGTGGTCTCAGAATACAATTCATATATCGTGACCTTTCTCACGTTAATGCTGATCCTCCTCTGCTTCTTTGTTTACTTAAGTAACAACGCGACAACGGCAAAGCATATCTCCGCCTGGGTCGAGCAACATGCATTGAAACGCGAAGCACCGAAGGAATCGGGGGTTCTCCCTGGACTCACTATCTTCCCCGAGCAGATGAGACACGTGGTCCGTACGAACAGTAGCGAAATTCTGATCACTCTCGACTCGCCGAGCCTATTTCGTGAGCAAACGGATGAAATTGCAGCGGCTAAGACTCCCTTCCTCGAACAGATCGCTAAAGAACTTCTCCTCACCGGGGACTTTCGGGTTGCGATTGAAGTCTACGAGCCTCCATTATTCGCAGAGGATGACTCCTGGGAACTCGGCCTTGCCCGCGCAAGTTCCGTCTACCGCTTCTTTCTCGATCACGGTTTACCTTCGCAGACTCTCCGCGCAGCGACGCGAAGTCCTGAAATCGACTCGAACGAAGCGGGGTATGTTCGTCTGACTCTCACCCATTGAGTATTCATATGGCTAAGTCGCGACAGATTCGAGAGGTGCTACTCCATTACATACCTCCTTCTGCCTGGATGATTAGTTTTTCTGATTTAATAACACTCTTGCTCTCGTTCTTCGTTCTCTTTCACGCTCTCTCACCCCATGGAGAAAAAGCACCGGCGTTACAATCAAACGAAAATACGAAACGAGAGCCTTATGCGTCGAAGTTCCGCGATTTAAACCTCCCCGCGGAGCTTCCGGTGAGCGAAACTGACCAAGGAGTCACCATTTTCCTCGAGGGGAGTGGATTTTTCAATCACGGTACGGAGCTTACGCTTGCGGCAACGGAGAAGATCGTGACTCTTGCTCGGTTATTGAAGGACCATCCCGTGAGGATCATCGTCACTGCGCATACTCATGAACAAGAACTGATGACTGAAAGCCGCGACTACCCCTCCTCTTGGGAGCTTTCGAGCAGGCGGGCACTCATCGTTTCGCGACAAATGATTGACGCAGGTGTCGAACGTTCCGCAATTGCAGCAATGGGCTACGGGAGTACAAAGCCACGGGTGGAGAATCGGAAACGAGGAAAATTAAATCGTAATGAACGAATTGAGATTGCGATCGTGCCTCGTGAACAACCTCCAATTAACGGGCCAACGCATAAGGAAACCGTGTAGATATTCATTTATCTCTTGATCTTTAAAGGGTTAGTTGATTCACTGACAACAAGAATTCCACAGGGAAAACCATGGCGGAAAAGGAAGAAGCAGCTGAGGGTGGTGAGAAAGCCACACCGAAGGGGAATAAGACCTTAATCATCATCATTGTGGTGGTGGTCCTTGTTTTGGTGCTCGGCGGAGTTGGCGCGTTTTTCGCATTGAAGGGATCGAAAGGCGGCGAGGAAGGGGAAGCTGGGGGTGGCGATGCGGAAGAAGAAGTTACGGATGAGGAAGTACCAGAAGGTGGCGAGCTCGTTGGTGCGATCTTTCCGCTCGAAGTATTCATTGTCAATTTGAGCGTGAAGGGGAGTTTTCTCAAAACCTCGATTCAGCTTGAGTTTGTTGAGCCAGTTGTGCCGCCCACGCTGGATTCAGATATTCCGAAGATTCGGGACGCGATCATTCGCGTGCTGAGCAGTAAGACAGCTACTGAGCTTCTCAGCATCGAAGGAAAGGAAACGCTTCGCGAAGAATTGAAAGATGTGGTGAACGAAACGCTTGGCGCTGATGATGTGAACCAAGTGTATTTCACGGATTTTATCATTCAGTAGTTCGAACGGTTTACGGAAGTGCTCCGCTATCGCTTCTAGCGATAGAGAAATGAAAGGTTTGTATCGATGAATCAGGTTCTCTCACAGGACGAAATTAACGCGCTCCTCCGCGGACTATCAGACGGCAATATTGAGACTGACCCCGCAACTACGGAGCAAGCCGCAAGCCTCCGAAAGTACGACCTTGCCAGCCAAGAGCGAATTATTCGCGGTCGAATGCCAACGATGGAGTTGGTTTTTGATCGCTTTGCCCGCGCGTTCCGAAACGATCTTTCCAAATTCTTAGGCCGCACCTGTTTCGTTAATGTTGGTGGTATTGAGATCGTAAAATTCGGGATCTTCATGAAGAAGCTCCCGCTCCCCTCAAGCTTGCATATCTTTCGCATGCCGCCGTTGCACGGTTACGCTCTCCTCGTCGTATCAACACCACTCGTGTTCGGTATTGTTGATAGCCTCTTTGGCGGAAAAGGAAGCGGCCAGGTGAAGATCGAGGGTCGCGAGTACACGCCAATTGAGAACAGGTTGATCGGAAAAATTGTGATGATGTGCCTCGACATTCTGAAAGACGCCTGGGCACCGATTCACGCGCTTGATTTCGTCTACGTTAGGTCCGAATTTAACCCCCTTGCGATCGCAATCGTGCCACCAACGGACGTGGTGATTATTGTTACCATCGAAGTAGAGCTGGAACAGGAGAGCACAACACTTACGCTCTGCACACCCTATTCAACAATTGAGCCGATCCGACAGAAGCTTTCTACAGGTTTTCAGAGCACTCGGCTTGAATTGGATACGAGCCTCGTTCATCGAATGCAGGCGAATATCCTCGCGACACCGGTGAATATGAGTGTCGAGCTCGGCAAGGGGAAAATAAAGGCGCGGCGAGCCTCCAGTTTAAAGGCCGGTGATGTTATTCCGCTCGATACCTCGCCCGGCGACCCCGCAATGATCAAAGTGGAAGGCGTGCCGAAGTTTAATGGGATCGTCGGCAGCTATCGAGGGAGTCGGGCAATCAGAGTCGCGAGCACAATCGGGAGCAAGGGGAAGAACGTCATTCCGGAGCGGTAAGACAGCTCTGCATCTTGGCAAAGGAGAAGCGGTATATGGCTGAAGAAACGGAAAGCGCAGTTGAAAAGGTCGCACAAGCGGCAGAGAGCGTGGTCGAGGCGACAAAAGACAAGCCCTCGACCGCCCATAATATAGACCTCATCCTCGACCTCTCGTTAGACGTGAGCGTAGAGGTCGGCCGGTGTCGCATGTCGATCCAAGACCTCCTTCAGCTCGGCCAAGGTTCGGTTATCGAATTAACCAAACTCGCTGGCGAACCACTCGATGTTTACATTAACGATCGTCACGTTGCGCGTGGTGAAGCCGTGATTGTGAATGAAAAGTTCGGCGTGCGAATCACGGATATCGTCTCCCAAGAGGAGCGGGTTCACAATTTAGGATAAGCGATGCGACGGTTGCTGATATTAAGCGTGCTCATTCTTGTCTTTGCCAGCACCGCGTTTGCGCAGGTGACGCAAGGAGTGGCAGTTGGTACCGAAGTTCCAGGACTTGCTTCACTCGCTGGGAATATTACGAAGGGGCTACTCTATTGTGTTGGCGTATTTCTCGTTATCGTTTCACTGTTCAAACGATTTGGGCCAGACCGGATTTCATTGCCGCTCGAGGTTGAGATCCTCGGACGGAAAAATTTAAGTCCGAAAACTGCACTCCTCGTTGTGCAAGTAGAAGGGAGACGCCTCCTCCTTGCATCCACCCCAGATGACATCAAACTCATCTCGGAACTTGATGAACCATTTGCAAATTCGTCGAGAACTCACAAGGCTAGCCTGACCCTTGGTGCAGAAGAGCGCGCATATGGGTAGCAATCAGCGCGGATTACTGCTTTTGGCAGCAGGGTTGGTTACGACGATAGCCTTCCCTTTCGTTGCACTTGCGGCGGAGGGCATGCCAGCGATTACGATTAACACCACGAGCGGAGCCGGGGCTACGAATACCGAGGTCTACACGGCGTTGAAGCTTGCCTTCCTCGTTAGTTCGCTTGTCTTCCTCCCTTCACTACTCATGACCGCAACATGCTTCACTCGAATTGCAATTGTGCTCGCGCTCACACGACAGGCGTTAGGCGTAGCACACGCTCCGCCAAACCAGGTCGTGCTTGGACTCGCGCTGTTTCTTACTTTTTTTGTAATGGGTCCAATATTTACTGATATTTACGATAACGCTCTCGTTCCCTATAGCGAAGACGCTATCGATCATAAGGAAGCGCTCGACCGTGCGTTTGGTCCGCTGAAGACTTTCATGCTTCGACACACGCGTGAACAGGACTTAGAGTTATTTCTCAATATTCAACAGAAAGAGGCACCGGCTTCGCCAGAGGAACTTGATGCATTAGTCGTTGTCCCTGCGTTTCTGATCAGTGAGCTTAATTCGGCTTTTCAGATCGGGTTTCTTATCTTCTTGCCCTTTCTCGTTCTGGATATGATTGTCTCATCAGTCTTAACTTCAATGAGTATGATTACCTTGCCGCCCACTGTCATCTCACTTCCGCTGAAGCTTATGCTCTTTGTCATAATTGATGGGTGGCATTTAGTGATCGAAAATCTAATGAAGAGCTATCAGGCGTAGTCATGACGATCGAAGATTTTATCCAGTTATCGACAATGGGCGTTGAAACAGCGATGGTTGTATCGGCACCGGTACTGGTGCTCGGTTTAACCGCTGGTATCGCGGTGAGCATCCTCCAAGCGGCAACGCAAATACATGACGCGGCACTGGCATTCATCCCTAAGATTATTGCCTCCGTGCTTGCGCTGTTCTTCTTTGGCTCATGGATGATTTCGAAGATGGCTGCCTTTGCCGCGTATACTCTAAACCAAATTCCAAACGTCACATCGTGAGTGTTCGCTGTGCCACTTGGGAGTGACAGTTTCGATCTTGCGTTCTTCTGGACCTGGTTCCTTCTCTGGAGCCGGTGTGCCGGTATTTTTTCATCGCTCATCGGTATCGGAACGGAAGAGGTTCCGATAACCTTCCGCGGGGCGGTCACTCTGCTCATTTCGCTTGCAATTACACTCGTCGGACTTCGTGCACCGATGCCAGCGCATTGGGCCGAGGGGACGATGATGATGGCCTCAGAGTTTCTCCTCGGATTTCTCCTCGGATTTATCCCTCGATTTGTGGTGAGCAGCATCACCGTGGCGGGAAATATCACGACCGGGGCAGTCGGTCTCGGACAAGCGAACATGATTGACCCATCGCTCGGGGAACCAGTTGCAATACTCGCACGTTTTCAGACCCTTGTTGCGACTCTCGTTTTCCTCTCCATTGATGGTCATCATGCAGTCATTCAGGCCGCTGCAGGATTTCCAGGAAGTGTCGGCATTGGTCAGTTTGTCCCGGATCTCCATGTCGCCGGTTTTCTCATCGAACGATTTCGTGCGATTTTTGAACTTGCTGTTTCGGTGGCGGCACCGGTTATCGTCGCTCTCCTTGTTACTCAGTTTGTGCTCGGGCTCGTAACAAGGGCCGTGCCGCAGGTAAATATCTTCATCGTGAGCCTGCCCCTCACCATCGGCCTCGGCTTATTCATTATCGCTTACACATTCACCGGTATGACCAAGCACGTCATTCGAGATTTCACCGGGCTCGAGAAGCATATCGTTCAGGTCATGACCCCCGCACGGTAACCCCTGCCCTCGTCCTCGTGAACGTGAACGTGAACGTGAACGTGAACGAAAATATCCCGTATACGTATACGTATACGTATTACGTCGACGGTCACGTTCACGTTCATGTCCACGTCTACGGGATTTGGAGGCGTTTTAGCTCATCCCCTCGCTGATTCGCTGGGCAAGAATTTCGCCGACTCGTTTCTGGCCTTGTTCATTTAAGTGCATATCACCCAATGGCCGAAAGACGCTTTGTGGCTCATGGCTAAGAGCATCAGTGACATCAAGCACGGGTATTCCGTTCGTCTCGCAGAACTCGTTGAGCCTCCGGTTCGGATAATTCAAATCGAATCGCGCGGGATTCAAGCGGAGGGCTCGGTGAAGTGAATCCCAATCAGAACCACTCACCTGAAACCTGGTGGGAAAAAGAACAATTAAGAGCTGCGCCTTGTGTTTCAGTGTGAGACGTCGATAAACCCAGAGCAGCTCCTCGAAATCTTCGTAGAACGCCTCCATCTCTGGCATCAGTGGCAGATAGAAGAGCCCTAACGAAGTAAAAAAATCACCAGCATATGCATTGCCCCTCGTGCTCGGATTCGGACCAGTGGCAGGCGGAACACTATCCTCGAAGTAGCTTGAGTTTGTGGCTAACACTCTCCGAAGCTTAAACTCAAGCTTTGACCAATAATCGGTAAGGCGCCCCTCGGGAAGATAGGCCTCTGCGGGGAGGAGTAAGTTTGGTTGCTCGCGGCCAGTTTGTTGTGGTTTTCTCGCTAACTCAAGCACTAATTCACCATCGTCACTTACTGTGGAATAGACACTGCTCCGGTAATTGTGCCAGGTAAGGTCATTTCCCAAAGTAATAGCGACAACAACGAGATTCGGTTGATACTTCAATCCATGTTCCTGGAGATAGTAAGCCGCACTCGATGGATTGTTGTGCCCGGAGATGAGTACCTCCGCGTCTGTATACGGCGCTCCACTCAGTTCTCTCTCCAAGGTCGCCTCGAGAACTGCACCGATAGTCTCATTTTGATCGGTTCTCATCCCATCAATAAATGAATCCCCGAGCAGTAAAATCCGGTAGGTTCCTGTTGGCACTTCGTAATTAAATTCCTGAACATTCCGAAAGCCCTTGGAATTGGTAACAAAGCGGACTGGTTTCTCAGCGTAAGCACCAACAGCCGCGGTATTGAGATTCGGCCGAAGGTGTCCACCCTCTCGCTTCGGATCGAACTTTACGAACTGACCATAATCCGGAAGCGACGCATTTCTCGCCCGCGCTTCGCGTAGTTCGAAATTTTTCTTAATTAGTGGAAGACCGCCGAGGACAATAACGGAGACAAGGAGCGGGAATAACAGAAAATAATTACTCTTCCACATCGGCATGGCGCGTATATACCCGTTCCAACAAAGTTTGCGAACAAATTCAATTGGGAACGGTATAGCACTTCACCGCCGTAGTCACGTCTCGACATGACGAACTTTTGACAGCTTCGTTGATTCGTCTCGCAAGACCTCCAAAAAATTGCAGTCGCTTCGCGCGTTTACTTCTCGCCCTCCATGCGCTGCGCGGCATACTCCTTGCTTCTCCTCCACTCGGACGATTACGTCCACGGGAGAATTTTACAGGGTTTCCCTAACAAATGGCCGCTGACGAGAACGAAACAGGGCAAAAAACAGAGCAACCCACGGGACGGCGCCTCAGCCAAGCGCGCACGGACGGTATCGTCGCGCGCTCTCAAGACATGAGCCAGGTGCTCGGAATGGTTGCCGCATTTATCGCGCTCCAGATGCTGTCACCATACATTTGGGAGAGTCTCGTCGCCGTCTTCCGCGGTAGCCTGAGCGGAAAATTCACTCACGAGCCGCTTACCATCGCATCGCTTCACTTTGGATTCACAAGCGTGCTCTCTACAGTGCTCCCAATCGTGTTCCTCCTGATCGTGATTGCCGCACTATTCGGTGCTGGCTCCCTCGCAATCCAAACCGGCTTCCTCTGGTCGTCGAAGCTACTCAAACCCCGCTTCTCAATGTTAAATCCGATCTCCGGCCTCGGGCGGCTCCTCTCCTTTCGAAATCTTTTTAATATCGCGAAGCAGGTTGCGAAACTTTGTATCATTGGCCCAATTGCCTACTTTGCTTTTATCGAGTTGTTTCCAAAATTCCTCGGACTGATGGACGTTCAGATTGACGAGCTCCTCCCATTTACTGCGTCGTCAGCGAGCTTCGTTTTTTGGCGAATTATCTGGTTACTGTTCGTCCTTGCCATTATCGACTACGCCTGGCAGCGATTCTCGACTAACAAACAACTCAAAATGACCAAATGGGAGGTGAAGGACGAGCGAAAGGCCGTGGAAGGTGACGAGCGCGCGAAAACTCATATCCGCGCGAAATCGATGCAGCGTGTCCGCAAGCGCATGATGGAAGATGTGAAGAAGGCTGATGTCGTCGTGACAAACCCGACCCATCTAGCGATCGCGCTCCAGTACAGCATGCTTCCAGGTGCTGCGCCGCAGGTTGTTGCGAAAGGCCGTGGACACATGGCTGAGAAAATCAAAGAAGTTGCGCGCAAGCACGGTGTTCCTGTTCTTGAGCGAAAAAGTCTTGCTCAAGCGCTGTTTAAAACTGTCGAGATCGGCCAGGCAATTCCTTACGAGCTGTACGCTGCTGTCGCCGAGGTACTTGCCTATGTCTACAAGTTGAAGGGCATTAATCCATTTCGTAATCGAAAAGCTGCAGCACGCGGCAGTGAGACAACGAAGCATTAATTATGGCGAAAGCAAAGCCCGCGCAAAATGACAACGTGACGATGAGCTACGTCATCCCGGCGATACTGATCTTCATTGTCGCGATGATGATCATCCCGATTCCACCGGCGGTACTTGACGTGCTCCTCTCGTTTAACATCACGCTCTCACTTATCGTACTCTTTGTCTCCGTTTACCTCGCGCGGCCATTGGATTTCTCTGCCTACCCCTCGATACTGCTCATCACCACGCTGTTTCGGCTGTCGATGAATATCACCACGACCCGCCTCATCCTCCTCAATGGGAGTGAGGGGCCAGACGCCGCAGGTCATGTGATTCAAGCATTCGGGACGTTCGTCCTCGGCGGGAATTTCGCGATCGGCGTAATTATCTTCATCATTGTCGTGCTGGTGAACTTCATGGTTATCACCAAGGGCTCCGGCCGTATCGCTGAGGTTGCTGCGCGTTTCACCTTGGATGCATTGCCCGGAAAACAAATTGCCATCGATTCCGATCTCAACGCCGGGTTGATTACCGAGGATGAAGCGAAACGACAACGTCGTGACCTCTCGCGTGAGGCAGAGTTCTACGGCGCAATGGATGGTGCCTCGAAATTTGTCCGTGGGGATGCAGTCGCGGGTATCATTATTACCTTCATCAACATCTTAGGCGGGATCTTCATCGGGATTGTAATGGAGAAGATGGATTGGCTCCGTGCCGCTGAGACCTACACTATTCTCACGGTAGGTGATGGGTTGGTAAACCAAATACCAGCGCTCATTATCTCGACCTCAGCTGGTGTGATCGTATCACGCTCAGCGTCAGGCGCAGATCTTGGAACTGAAATTACCACTCAGCTCATGCGCTACCGTAGACCACTCATCCTCGCCTCTGTTGCGAGCGGGGTTTTCGCACTCGTCCCCGGGCTTCCTTTTATCCCATTCATGCTCCTCTCGCTTTGTACGGGATTTGTTGCCTTCTCCGCCGCGGATACACAGGCAGCTGAGGAAACCACAAAACGGGATGAGAAGAAGGACACTGCCTCCACTCCCGCACCGGGTAGCACCGAAGAGGCACAGAGCCTCCTCACCGTTGACCTCCTCGAGCTCGAAGTTGGCTACGAACTAGTGCCAATGGTTGATGTGGGAAGTGGTGGCGACCTTATCGACCGAATCCGCGCGCTTCGTCGCCAATTTGCGCTCGAGTTTGGCTATGTTGTCCCCCCAATCCATATTCGTGACAACGTTCGACTCGAGCCAAATCAGTACCGACTCATGCTCAAAGGCGTTGAGATTGCTGGCGGGCGGGTGAAGCCTCATTACTACTTAGCGATGGATCCTGGCGGGGTTGATGTGAAGATCCCGGGGATCCCCACGAAAGAACCTGCATTTGGCCTCGACGCGATGTGGATCACGGAGGGCGAAAAAGAACGGGCACAATTCTCGGGCTACACAGTCGTTGACCCAGCAACCGTTATCACTACCCATCTCACCGAGGTCATTAAAGCTCATGCCCATGAAATTGTCGGACGGCAAGAGGTTCAACTGCTCCTCGATTCACTCGCAAAAACAAACCCGAAACTGGTGGAGGAGGTTGTGCCCACCATCTGTTCGCTCGGCCTCATCCAGCAGGTGCTCAGCGGACTTCTCCGTGAAGGAGTGAGCGTTCGTGACATGCGCACGGTCTTAGAAACACTCGCCGATTGGGGCCCTTCGGTCAAATCAGCTGAGCGTCTCACCGAACATGTCCGGCGCGCGCTATCGCGAGCAATAACAGCGAAGTATATCTCAAAGACTGGCGTGCTTACGCTCGCAAGTATCACCCCCGTTCTCGAGCGAACGTTGAGCGATTCGCTTCAGCTTCATGAAACGGGTTCTTACCTCGCGTTAGAACCGAGCGTCGCACAGCGGCTAATCTCAAAGTTGAAAATACTTGCCGAAAAATTCGCCCATCTCGGAGCCTCGCCAATTCTCCTAGCTCCAGCAACACTACGGGCGGCAATGTATGCGTTTACCGAGCGGTTCGTGCCGGGTTTCACTGTTCTCTCTCATCAAGAGATAATGCCAAGTACAAAAGTTCAATCGATCGGTGTGCTCGCTATTGAGGAGCAATAAGTGAACGGTAAGTGAAAGAAATGGTTGGGTGCTAAGCGAGATCAAGAAACATCTATATACAATAGACGAAAGGACTACGCGGATGGAATGGGGAGAGAATAACGAGACAGTGAGTGGTGCCGGGGCACTCGCGATGAGAGGGACGATGGGTCATGTAGTAATGACGAGAGTGATTGCCATCACCAGTGGCAAGGGCGGCGTTGGAAAGACACATACCACGATTAACCTTGGGCTAACGCTCTCGAAGCTTGGGAAGCGCGTGCTCCTCCTCGATGCCGACCTTGGACTTGCAAACATTAACGTGATGCTTGGCTTCGAGCCGCGCGCGACTGTCGAGGAAGTGCTTCGAGGGAAAGCAAGCTTAAATGATATCGTCGTGTCTCATCCCTCTGGTATAGATATCATCCCTGCGTCATCCGGAATCCAGGAGCTCTCTCATCTCTCGGAGGGCGAGCGACTTGCGCTCATCGAAGGGGTTGAAACCCTGGGGAAGCGCTATGATTATCTGCTCATCGACACTGGAGCTGGTGTAGGGAGTAACGTCATGTTCTTTAATGCTGCGGCGCACGATGTGCTCGTGGTCATCGACCAAGAACCGACCTCACTCACCGATGCTTATGCGCTAATTAAAATCATGAGCTCACGGCACGGGGTGAATAATTTTCTCGTGCTCGTGAATCGCACTCCGTCGAATATTGATGGGAAGACCGTGTTCTCCCAGCTGATGACAGTGACCGGAAAGTTCCTTAATGTCCGGCTCCAGTATTTGGGGTCAATTGCTGACGATGAAAGTGTTACACAGGCGATTGTCTCGCGAAAACCATTCGTTGAGATTTATCCCAGCTCACGGACATCAACGGATATCTCACAGATTGCACGAAAACTTGTCGCGACACCTGCAGCGCGAAATTGTGGGGGTGGAATCCAGTTCTTCTTTCAGGAATTACTCCGTGGGAGCGCGACGTAGGATAAGTAACAACTCATGGCACAAGCAGCAAAAAACAAAATACCGTATCACAGTCTTCGCCGCTCACTTGATGCGTTAATGATCGTTTGTTTCCTGATTACGGTTGCAGCTGGTGTTCGTGCAGGTGTAGGTATCAGCGGCATCATTTGGCGAGCTTTTGCGGTACTGGTCATGCTCTCAATAGTAAGCAAAGGTGTCATTCGCTGCTGGGCAACGTGGGAAGAGATATCCCGCACGAACCGCCCCCGTTGAGGATGTTTAACTGGGATGCATTCACGCCTTTGTCATTGCGAGCGAGGCGAAGCAATCTCCTACCACTGAGCTGAAGGCTATTGCCTCGGTATGAGATTGCCGCGGTCGCTAGCGCTCCCTCGCAATGACAATGTGTTATTAGAGCTTTCTTAATCGGTTACCAAAGTTGCACACCATCCCCAGAGATTTCAACAACTTATCTATCTCCATCGTTATTCGCGCCAATTTGCCCGTGAAAGGCATCTAAATTAGGCGCCGGTTTTTTTAAGGGGTCACCGCGTGGGCGAAAAGAAGACGGTTACAGCGGAATCATATCGTACGATCGACGAGGCGGATCGTGAGGAGCTCATCCGAAGCTTCCTCCCGCTCGTGAAACGTGTCGTTCATCGACTCGCCGGACGACTCCCATCTGAAGTTGATATCAAGGAGATGATTAACTCCGGAATCATCGGCCTCGTCGACGCCTTAGAGAAGTACGATCCCCGACACGAAACCAATTTCTCAACTTATGCACAGTTTAGAATTCGCGGCGCGATTCTCGATAGCTTTCGTTCACAAGATTGGGCACCTCGATCGCTCCGACATAAAGCACACAAATTAGAAAATGCTTACCAAAAACTGGAACAGGAATTAGGACGTCCCGCTGAAGACGAAGAGGTAGCAAAGGAACTCGGGATCGCCGTGGAAGATCTGCAGAAGATGCTCGGTGAAGTCACCGGCGTTGTGATGCTCAGTTTTGAAGAGCTCGGCTTCGGTCATGGCGAAGAACGATTTCAAGCTGAAGAATGGTTGCCAAGCGTCCGCCCCGATCCATTAAACAAATTACTCGATAATGAACGGGTCGAAATCATCGCTCGCGCTCTCGACCGGCTGCCGGAGAAGGAACGGTTGGTAATCACCCTCTACTTCTATGAAGAGCTCAATCTCAAGGAAATCGGCGAAATAATCGGTGTTACCGAATCACGGGCATCGCAGATTCGTTCACGTGCCCTCCTTCGTCTTCGATCTTACCTCAAACGCCTTTCTGCGTAGTGTAAGTAGCCGCTGCCAGCTGAAACGCATCGCAACCACTTGTTGCCGTCACTAAGAGATGTAACTGAGCGTGAGTCGGATGACCGCATTCTTCTTTGTACTCCTCTGGAGCCTCTTTCGTCATTCGAATCTGATAAAGGTCATTATGTTTTGCTCGATGTTCACCAAAATGGGTGCAAAGCCCACATTGTCCAGACTGAATTTTCATAAATCACCTCTCACAATTGAGTTTTATGAATTTGGTTTATTTTGGGCGAGTTACTTCAGGCAGGCCATGATTACGATCAGGGTCGAAAACTTTAAAGCGCGGCGCGCGTAGTTTCTAGCGTTTCAGGGTCATACACCTCAAATCGTTTCAAGTCTTTATTGATTCGCTTAACGAGTTTGCTCAGCACACCACCGGGGCCAAATTCAATGGTGTGGGTGATACCCCCGAGGCTCACCATATTCTCGACCGACTCGGTCCAGCGAACCGAGGCGCATACCTGTCGCTTGAGTAGATCTCTTGCCACAGTTCCGGAGGTCACGGGTTCCGCACTAACGTTGGCGTAGATCGGAAACTCTGGGTCGTTAAAAGTAGTCGCGTCTAAGTCTTTCGCCAATTTCTCGGCGGCTGGTTTCATAAGCGAGCAATGAAACGGCGCGCTCACATTTAACGGGATTACTTTTGCGCCTTGTTGGTTGGTAATTTGTTGCACGAATGCGTCCACCCCGGTCACATCTCCTGCGACAACCACTTGCCCAGGACAATTGAGGTTTGCGATCTCTTTTATTCCGCTCGATGTTTCGGCAATGACCTGCTCGACCAGCGCGTCGTCGACCCCGAGCACGGCGACCATCTTCCCCGCTCCGGGCCGAACAGCTTCTTGCATATAACGACCACGTTTATGGACGAGGAGGAGTGCTTCTTGGAAGTCGAGCGCCCCTGCAGCAACAAGTGCCGTATACTCACCGAGGCTGTGTCCAGCAGCAAGTTGTGGCTTCTTCCCAAGGAGAACGTAGCTCGCATAGCTTGCAGCGAGAATCGCCGGCTGCGCAAACTCGGTAAGCGTGAGGCGCTCCAGCGGCCCTTTGAAACAGAGCTCTGAAAGTGCGAAACCTAGTGCGTGGTCGGCAGCTCGAAAGAGGTCCCTCGCTTCGGGAAACTGCTCGGAGAGAGCCTCTCCCATACCAACAATCTGAGAGCCCTGACCCGGGAAAATCGCAGCGATTTGCATTAAGAGCCTATAGAATAAGGGCCGTTTCAACGCAAAGGTTTACCGTTCACGACGTAGAGAAAAGAAAAAACGTAACCGTTCAGAATTCTTCC
>FKKE01001646.1_pt1 | contig 24672 bp, 18 predicted proteins | sample 1106331 | NCBI WGS metagenome assembly FKKE01 (sample SAMEA3931202, study PRJEB13176) | freshwater metagenome | biome: Drinking water system; feature: drinking water; material: freshwater | place: China | collected 2013-02-06
TAAGGATGAAGATGAGGAGGAAGATTACCTGGTGTTAGAGAAAAAAAGGAACGGGCTAGCGGAATACGTTCCCCTTCCGAAACAAACCGTTCGCTCTCGCCCGGTGCCGTTGCCATCGCAACGAGTCACCGAAGAAGGAGACGAATTGTCCGCTAGCCCGTGCTTCAGTCCCACTCCAGGTCCCCCCGGACCGACCGACCACAGCGCACTACTTCCCCAAGGCCGTCCTACGGATTCGACGAGATGGTGGTAGTCGTCGTGACCGTCGTCATCATCTCGCCGTAACGTTGGGTTCCCAACGTACAGTTAAATGAGTCGTTCGGCCCAAACAGACCCGCCAGTGCCGGATCTCCAGGCACACCTTGACGAAGCCGCAGGAAGAACGCGTGCGCAACAGCGCACGACGAGTCAGGACCACTTCCCATCTCGTACCAGTCGTCCGGGCCGACTAGGTGGGCGGCCTGCGCCATGTGGCGCTGTCGCCTTGCCTCCCAGAGGTCAGCACGCTTCTCAGCCTGTCCGGCGTTTTGTGCAGCGATCGACGCTTGGTGAGCGGCGTCACTGCGGGTGCCGAGGCTTTGACTGAAAGCGCGCTCGTTAGCGACGCGCACGTCGGTCGGAGCCGTGGGATCGTGTACGAATTCAATCTCTCCGGACACATCCATGGCCCTCTCGACCGCCGCTTCCTCCTTCGCTCTTTGGCCAGCAGCAATCCTGGCGTCGCGATCAGCACGACCTTGGGTGTAGTCGGCGTTCCGCAGTTCGCCTGCCGCCCGGTCATAGGCGACCGCCTTTTCGCGGAGCTTTGAAGCCCGACCATTCAACTCGCCGGACGAGTACGACGGAGACGGGCACGGTTTCTGTTCCTCCCGTTCCGGGACCTCCCGGATGACCGTGTGTTGGTGGATCGTCTTCTTGACGTGATCCCCACGCGGTCGTTCCTTCGTGTCCATGCAGGCGCAGCCCGAAATGGAACCCAACATCGCAAGACCCAAGACACACACCATCGAACTTACCACTCGATTTCGTCGCATTTCTGCGTCTCCTAACGGACAGTTTTCCAAAAACAAATCTCATCATCATCCACCATGTCCGTATGTGGTGAACGATGTTTTCACTTTAACTCCTGGCCCGCGCCAGCAGCCGTTTCGGAGCATGTGAATGCAGCGAAACGACCACTGGTTTGAGGACATGAGTAGTGAAGCGAATGTGTAAAACCTTTGTTACGTATTCCGCTACCCGAGATGAGTCCGGTGCGATTTGCCCCGGTGTAAAGAGAACACGGCGAAACCGATCGAAGGCTCGCCGGGATACAGTGTTATTGTGGGGAACAGCGCCAAGGTGCTAAAAAAGGACGCATTATTAGGGAGTTAAGCTGGTTTCGAGGGAAGGCTTTGCCGTTTAAGTGGCTATAAGCCTTATAAAAAGCGCTTCACATGTATTTTCATTCACCGCAGACGGCACTCCTTTTTGTTGTTCTCTCGCTTGTTGCAGGGATGGCGGTTGCGCAATATCTCCAAAAGAACGAGGGAGAACGGGCGCTCCCCGCGGAGCTACCAGCTCGCCTAACGAACCTATTGCTTATTACAATCATCCTCCTTGCCCTCGCTCTTCGATTCTGGGGACTCGATTTTGGCCTGCCCGACCCGTACCATCCCGACGAGTTTAAGAAGGCGCACTTCCTTACCAAGATGAGACGTGCCGGAACGCTTGATCCGCCTTCTAATCTCCATCCGCCGCTGCTGCTCTACTTGAGCTGGGGCGTAGCGAGTGTACTTAAGGCGCTTGAGCTTGAATTTTCAAACTCGGTAATTCGAAACCTCTTCGCCGGCCGAGTAGTAAGCGCCATCGCAGGAACGATCTCGGTTGCTCTCACCTACGGCATTGGGCGAACTCTTTTCTCTGTGCGAACTGGACTCGTTGCAGCACTCATCCTCGCTGTCTCACCAATTCACGTTACCTGTAGCCGCTACTTTAAGGAGGATGCGCTCCTCGTACTGATGGTGCTTGCCTGCACACTTGCGGTCGTTAGCGGCGTCACTCGTAAACGCGCTTCGCTCCTCTACCTTGGAGGCTTCTTTGCTGGTCTCTCGCTTGCCTCGAAGTATACAGGATTACTCTCAGTCGCCATTCTCCTTTCGTCCCCCTGGCTCGCGCTCGAGAACTTCAGCCTTCGTCCGGTACCCGCACTCTGGAAGCCGACTCTAACCTCGCTCCTATTCGTTCCGCTTGGTTTCATTGTTGGCGCACCATTCATTGTTTTCTCCGAAGTTGCGCTGCTCCGTGTCTGGCACGGTTTTGGCGCCGAATCTCGTCATGCGATGCGGGGGCATCTCGGGACGGTGGTAGACCCTTGGGTGAACTGGTGGATGTTTCACCTTAACGGAAGCATCATTCCGGGAATGCATCTCATCGTTGTTGCATGCGCGCTCGTTTGTATCGGTATCGCAATGAAGCGAGCACACATCAACGCGCTCTTTGTTGCTGCACTTGCGCTGCTGTTCTACCTTCCAGCTGAGTGGGCACCCTCAAAGCCCCCACCGCAACCTGAGCGTTACATTCTCCCGAGTGTTCCGTTCATTGCGCTCCTTTCTGCACTCATGCTTGAGTTCATTCGCGAGCGACTGAAGCCCAGCTGGCTCTGGCTCCTCCTTCCGCTCTTCCTTATCCTCCCGCCACTCTCGCGAACCCTTCTCCTTGCGAGCGAAATTAAGCTCGATACACGAGAGCAGATGACCAATTGGATAGCAGCTCACCTTGAACCGCAAAGCAGAATTCTCACGATGGGTGGCAAGGTGTACCTTCCGCGAGTACCACTTAAATTCCACACCAAAACTGCTCGTCAGGAGTTTCGTAATCGGTCAGGAACGATCATCGAGAAATTGAAGCAATCTGGTGATCAATATTTGCTTACTACACGATTTGAGCGCGACGATTGGGAAAAGTCATCGGAAACAAAGGAGCCAAATGGCTACTTCGAGATCGAGCAAAATTTCCGATTAGTGAAGCGGTTTACGGCAAAAAACGGTAGCTACGCTTTCCATAACCCTACTATCTCGCTTTATGCCCTGACGGAACGACCGGACACGGAAAATGCTCTAGATTAGCGAAGCTCGCAGGCTTATAATCCTTTTAGTAGCGGAAAACGCTAGTTTCTCTCGCATTTGTTCGAGGATTGCGAGCGTCTGAAGGGCTTTGTTAGGTGTTTTTATGTTACCTTGCGGTTGTGGTTTTCCCCTTTCTTTTCTTTCGACAATAAAAATACAACAGGGAACCTCTGCAATTTGTCGATTCTATTCATATCTGCGGTCATGCGTTCGGACCGAACAGAGAAGGAGGTTAGCGATGTACGGGCATAGGTTTATCGAAGCGTATCGTCATCAACTTGCGATTGTCGGCGGCGGAGTGCTCTCACTACGCGCGTTCCTCGTTGGACCAGTCGTTGTGCTCGAATCTCATCCAGCACTCACCTGGGACGTGACTCGCGCGGTAGCACGAGAGTTTCATCGACCTGTCTTCACGTCGGGGTTGGTGCGGTTCGTTTGGGGATTGTTCCGGCTGCCGTAGACATAATGCTATTGGGACTACGTAGACGTAAACGTGAGCGTGACCGTAAACGTTCACGTTTACGTCTACGTAGACGGAATTTCACACTGTCTGATAATTAGGTCGACTTCGTTCCCACCCTAGCAATTTTCCTATTAATCTAGTATTGTAACACTGCCCTTACTAGGCACGGGAGCTTAGGAAGTAGTAAACTTACCTTATAAATAATCAGGTCAATTAGTGAACGAACAAACAGATAACGCTCACGGTAACCAACCGAGTTGGGGGAAGCGCCTTCCATTTCCGCTCGGTTACATTGAATCCCTTCTTGGGATTGGAAAATTACGCAAGATCTATTCGAACATTCCGCCTACAAGTAGCCCGTATCAATTCGCCGAAGAGACACTTCGAGCCTTCTCGGTGAACTATGGAGTTTGTTCGGGCGATTTGGAAGCAATCCCCCGTAGTGGGCCGGCGATTGTCGTTTCAAACCATCCCTTCGGCGGCCTAGATGGACTCGTGTTGCTCGATCTCTTAAGTCGAATCCGGCCGGATGTAAAAGCGCTTGTCAATTACTACCTTGGGACAATCTCCGAGTTACGTGACGCCTTCATCTTTGTCGATCCCTTTGGCGGCGAAAGAGCACGTCGAAAGAACGTGACCCCGCTTCGGGAAGCAATTCGTTGGGTAGAGAATGGTGGATTGCTCTTTGTGTTCCCTTCGGGAACCGTTTCACATCTCCAATTAAGCTCGTTCCAGGTTACTGACCCGACCTGGGACCCATTGGTTGGCAGGCTTATTCAGCGCACGTCGGCTCCGGTGGTGCCAGTATTTTTTGCCGGTGGGAACAGTTGGTTTTTTCAGCTTGCTGGTCTCATACACCCGCGGGCGAGAACTGCACTCCTCCCCCGTGAATTATTGAAGAAAGCTGGAAGTCGTATTGAACTCCATTTGGGGCGGCCGATTGCGCGAAATCGCTGGAATGCTTTTCAATCCGATCGTGAATTAGTTGAGTATTTGCGACTTCGCACTTACGTCCTTCGCACTCGCGCGAGTCGACCACGCAAGTCGAGTTTCATCGCTCGGTTCTCGTTGATGCGGCGAAAGTTTCGGGAGAAGGAGATTATTCCCGCGATCGATCCACTCCTGCTTCACGCCGAGGTAGAAAAACTTCCGCCCCGGCAGACACTCATTGAACATGAAGAATACCGTGTCGTCTACGCGCGAGCATCGCAGATTCCGCACTGTCTTCGTGAAATCGGTCGGCTCCGTGAAGTCACGTTTCGCGAAGTAGACGAAGGAACTGGCCGGAGTCTCGACCTTGATCGATTTGATAACTACTACCTCCATCTCTTTACCTGGAATACCCGGAAGCGGGAGATTATCGGCTCCTATCGGCTCGGACGGACTGATCTCATCGTGAAGCACTTTGGAATCTCGGGCCTCTACACCAACAGTCTCTTTCACTATAAGGCAGGCCTCCTTGAGCAACTCGGGCCATCATTAGAGCTCGGGAGATCATTCGTGCGGCGTGAGTATCAGAAAAACTACACGTCGTTGTTACTCCTCTGGAAGGGAATCGCCCATTTTGTTGTGCAACACCCCCGATATCGCATGCTCTTTGGCTCAGTGAGTATCAGTAGCAACTACGATAGCTTGTCGCGTCATCTGATCGCGGAATTTCTGAAACAGAACAGTTACTGTCACGAACTTGCCCAGCTTGTAAAACCGCGAAATCCCTGGCGGAGTGGTTTCCTCCGGGCTCGCGAGGCCCACCGGATGACGAAGATGGTGAAAGATATCCATGACGTGGGTGAGCTGATCTTGGATATTGAAGAGCAGGAACAGTCGATCCCTGTGCTGCTGCGACAGTACTTGAAACTCGGTGGTCGATTACTTGGGTTTAACATCGACCAAGATTTTGGTGGTGTGCTTGACGGATTAATCCTCGTGGATCTGCTGAATACTGATCACAAGGTGTTCGAACGATACATGTCGAAAGCTGGGCTTCAGAGCTTCCTCGCCCATCATGGGGTGGTGACGCCCCCGCTTCCTGAATCAGGCCGAGCATAAAAAGTCTGCTTTTGGCCGATCTCAGCGTCCTCACCTTCCTCTAAGACTTTTCCGACATCTAATAAGGGAATTTGGATTGAATCTGGACCTGAACTGCTAACGTAGCTAATTTATTGCGTTATTATGGCTGTCTCGCCTACCGACACTTACCCGAGCGCTACTGACCTCGGGCGGGAGCGCGCGCACCCCCGAATACTTACGCGTGAATTCGCCGTCGTGCTCTCCGGCGGAGGCATCAGAGTTGCCTACCAGGTGGGCGCACTCTCTGCACTCTGCGACCTCCTCGACCCCAGACTCTGCCGGGTGATTATCGGGAGTAGTATCGGTGCCGTGAATGTGCTCGTCCTTGCGGCAAGCATTCGAAGTGGGCTTGAAGTTGGGATTGAAGCGCTGAAAGATCTCTGGCGTGTTCGAACCTACGCGAACACGTTCGTTGACAAGCCCTCGCTCTCGTTCCTTCGAGCGCTCAAGATGGGCATGCTCCAATACTTCTCGCCGGGACCGAAGGCAACATCCACTTTCGTTTTCAATCCGAAGCGGGTGATCGATCGCACGAACGCACTGATTGAAGCATTCGGTGGTGCAGGGGTTTCCAACTTCCCGACGCAGCTTCATGCTGTCGGGGTGATGACGACACGGGAAGGTGCTTCACGGAAAGGTTTGCTCCTTGCTACAGCACGATCACGGCTCCCTGAGGATAAGCTCTTCGGAGTTTCCTTTGATGTGGTTTACCTCGATCGTCTCTCTGCCGAGCATGCATTTGCATCAGCGGCGCTTCCTTCGATTCTCCCGCCCGTTCAAATTTCACTGGAAACGGAGGAGGTCCGGCTTGTTGATGGCGGGATCAGCGATAATTTCCCAATTGACCCTGCGCTCCGCTTCGGTGCCGAGGAAGTCTTACTCCTCGACGCCTCAGGCCGTAAATGGTGGTTTGATCACTACCGGCAACCGTATGATTTTCGTGAGCCTTGGGAGGTGATTGGCTCCGCGGGCACGTTCTGTCATCGCCCGGAACGGCTCCATGAATTTCGAAGTGAGCGAGCGTTCGGTCCGATATTGAAAAAGGTACTCGGAAAATCAACCCGTGGTTCTATTTCGGCACTCGGACCACTCTGGCCAGTCTTTCGACTGCTGAAGCATCGTCTCGGCGAGGAGCTTGCCTATGAGGTGATGTCCTATGCCGTGCTTCACGAAGAGTACATTGACGAATTGATTGAACTTGGTTACCAGGAAACGGCAGCAAAACTCCGCGCGCTTGCCGAGGATGAACGGGAGACGCAGGTTAAATAGCGGGCAAGAATTTCGCCGGGCCCGCCTCCGGCTGCTCTGGATAACCACTCGATCTCGTCACTTTTGCGCAATTCTGTATCACCTCCTTCAACCAAAAAAAGACCGGCCTGTTACGCGCGTTGCAACACTGCTGCTCGAACGGGAATACGACAGACGATTGACGTAAGGATTACGGTCATACTGCAGAGGATCAGCGCGGATGCGTAGTACACCTCTGCGGCATGTTCTACATCGAGCTGATGCATGGCGTAGAGCGCAGCAAAGAACGCAGCTGAGTCGCCTGCTAAGAAAAAACACCAGGCTCCCATGTCCTCGCGATGTGGTTCGGCACGGATGTTCCGTACCGTAGGCAGTGTCGCCGCTGCGTCGATGGTAATGAGCGCGAACACTGACCAGACTGGATCGTGGAGCATCAGCCATGGGGCGATGCTGAGCAACGTTGCAATGAAGCAACACCCATCATGCCACTTCCAGTCCCAGCTCACTATCATCGCTCTCAGCGATCCATTTGTCATCGTTCTCTGCTTCGTTCGCCACATCGCAAGCAGTACGAACACCGGTCCGAGGAAGTAGACCCAAGCAGTGGCGAGCGTCGCCTCCGCTCCGGTATAGCTATACGCCGCGAGGAATATAGCTCCTTCAACGCTCCAGATGACCCACGAGGTTCCTGCGGGCCGCGCTGTCTCGAACCAAGTGACGTAGAGCAACCTCATAAAACCAAAAGTGATAAAGAGTCCCGAGATAAAACCCAACGTTTGAAACATCCATGCCTCCCTTCTGATCATCTCGTCCGACACTACGCATGCGGGCGAGATCGATCATCCAACACCACCAACCTTACTATTCCGGTTTATTGCACGAATGGTTCTTGCCGGCTAGGTGGGGAAGGCAAAGTATGCAATCGACGCTCATTCTAATGAAAATCACGAGATTGAAAGATACCTTCATCCACCAGTGGCGTTGAAGTTCGAAATTCACTTACGAGAAGATGAATAACCTCGCCCTGACGTTCGACTTGACCGGAAACGAAAACAGATACGCTATTGCGTACAGTCTCACGGTAACGTTCATAGATCTGTGGCCGAATGATTAAATTGGCCACACCCGTTTCATCCTCAATAGTCATGAACACTACTCCTTTCGAAGTAGATGGCCGTTGTCGGACCAAGACGAGACCACAGAGAGAAACGCGAGTTCCCTTGGGAAAACGATTCGGGTCTCGGAGATCAGCCGCAGTGATTGCCCCGTTCGCTGCTAACTGCTTACGGAGAAATGAAATCGGATGAGCTTTGAGGGAGAGACCGGTGGTTTGATAATCTCGAATCACATTTTCTTCGGAATCAAGCGGTGGGAGCTCGAGATTCTCTGAAACTAGTTCATAACGGTCAAAGAGCGGTAAGGGTTCATCTCGAAATCGCTTTATCTCCCAGAGCGCTTGCTGTCGGGAGAGGCCGAAAGAAGAGAAGGCATCGGCTCGAGCAAGTCGAAGTAAAGTATATATGCGTACACCACTCTCACGCCAAAGTTGGCTTAACGAAGTAAACGAGCCCCTTCGTTTTACGGCAAGCACAATCTTCTCTGCTTCACTCTGCTGCAAACCCTTGACGAGACGCAGCCCGAGACGAAGTACCTGCTTGCCGTTTGCAAGTGTCGCGTCCCATCTACTGAAATTCACATCGATCGGGAGCACGGGGATATGATGTTCCTTCAGATCGCGAATAATCTGGGCCGGTGCATAGAATCCCATCGGCTGGCTATTCAGTAACGCCGCAGCAAACGTTGCCGGGTAATGGCACTTCAGCCACGCCGAGACATACACGAGTAAAGCAAAAGACGCGGCATGAGACTGAGGGAAGCCATATTCACCAAAGCCCTTAATCTGGTTCAAGCAAGCCTCGGCGAACTCTCGTGAGTAGCCATTTCCGAGCATGCCGGAAATAATCTTCTCACCAAATGCCGTAATGAGATCCCCATTTCTCTTCCAAGCGCTCATTGCGCGGCGGAGATTATCGGCCTCTCCCGGAGTAAAACCAGCAGCGACGACGGCAAGCTGCATTACCTGCTCTTGAAAAATCGGGACCCCAAGTGTGCTCTGGAGAATATTTCTGATCTGCTCATTAGGGTACGATACAACTTCCTCTCCATTACGTCGGCGTAAGAATGGATGAACCATTCCACCTTGAATTGGACCGGGACGAACAATCGCAACTTCAATCACGAGGTCATAGAAGCAAACTGGTTTTAACCGAGGGAGCATGCTCATCTGGGCTCGCGATTCAATTTGGAAAACCCCCACCGTATCAGCGCGGCAGATCATCTCATAGACTTGCTCATCCTCTGAAGGAATTGTGTGGAGCTTCAGCATCTTATCCGGAAGCTTTTCTGTTTCAGTAGTGTTCACCAGTTCAAATGCTTTTCGAATACAGGTGAGCATTCCGAGACCGAGGATATCGATCTTGAGCATGCCCATCGTTTCCACATCATCTTTGTCCCACTCGATAACACTTCGATGCGCCATCGTTGCATTCTCAATCGGCACTATTTCACTGAGCAACCCTTCGGTGATCACAAAACCACCAACATGTTGTGAGAGGTGACGAGGGAAGCCAATAATTGCTCGGCTGAGCTCCACAGTAAGTCGAATCGCCTCGTGCTCCAGACTGAGACCTGCGGAACGGAGCGTGCGTTTACTCACACTACTTCGATTCGTCCAGTCGAGCGACTTACTTAAAGTCTCGATACAATCGAGCGAGAGCCCAAATGCTTTCCCTACATCTCGCACAGCGCTTCGTGCTCGGTAGGTAATGACTTCTGCGACAAGTGCAGCGCGTTTTCGACCATACTTCTCATAGATGTACTGAATAATTTCCTCTCGACGCTCATGTTCAAAATCGATGTCAATATCGGGTGGTTCGTTTCGCTCTCGACTAACGAAACGCTCAAAGAGTAAGGCGATTTTGTCTGGATCTACGGCGGTGATCCCCAGGACGTAACAAACCGCAGAGTTGGCTGCAGCACCTCGACCTTGAAAGAGGATATTGTTCCTCCTCGCGCATGAGATGATGTCGTAAACGGTGAGAAAGTACTTGGCGTAATTCAGTTCATCAATCAACTTGAGTTCATGCTCAATGAGCGTGCGTACTTTCTCCGGGATTCCTTGTGGGTAGTGGAGAGCTGCACCGTCCCAGGTAAGCTCGGTGAGGTAACTGATCGGAGATTTCCCCGGCGGACAGATCTCATGAGGGTATTCATACTTCACCTGATCGAGTGAGAACGATCCGGCTTGTTTTGCAATGGCAACACTCCGGTTGAGGGCGGCACGATGGTTCCTGAAGAGACGTATCATCTCTCGCTCTGGTTTGAGGTAACGCTCGGCGTTGGGGAGCAGGTCGAAGCCAACAGTGGCTAGAGTTTTCCCGAGACGGATACAGGTAAGCACATCTTGAAGAATTTTTCGCTCCGGCGTGTGATACTGAACATCATTGGTAACAACGAGAGGAATATGGAGAGCCGCACTCAGTGAGCATATGGCGTCGCTTCGAAGTTGGTTATTGTTATCGTAGGTCATCGAGATTGTAAGCGAGAGGCGATCTCCAAATTGTGCGCGAAGCATGTCGAGTGCCGCGCAGACTGCAGCATTGGTGGGGTGCTGGATAACGGCAATGGCGAGGAGCCCTTCGTGGTATTCGAGCACATCAGCAACAGTGAGGTAACATTCCCCCTTCGGGGAACGGAACTTTCCTACGGTTAAAAGTGTACAGAGTCTCCCGTAGGAAGTGAGGTCTGTGGGATAGACGAGTAACGAAAAGAATGGCGAGTCTGGAGCGGTAAGGTCGGCCAAAAGTTCTAATCTACAGCCAACGATGAGCTTCACCCCCGTTTCTTTGGCAGCTTGATGAGCACGAACAATTCCTGCAACTGAGTTTCGATCGGTCACGGCAATTGCCTCGTAGCCCAAGGCTTTTGCCTGGTGGATAAGTTCCTCGGGGTGACTTGCTCCACGGAGAAAGGAGAAGTTCGTAGTGACTTGAAGTTCGGTATAGGTCCTCATTGGTACTACGCCCAAATCCCCTGAACAAACCATTTCGTCGATTCAAGTGAGCGAAAGACCCAGATCCATATCCCACTTGCCAGTTGAATCCTGAAGTAATCACGTGTTTCCGGTTTGCTACGTCGATGATTCCACCATTCAGTGGTGATTCGTTCTGGACCGAGTCCGCTAATCACCCGATACTCCGCTCCTTTCCATTTGATCCATGAAGGAGGGTGATCGGGGAGGAGTGCGATGGCAGAAATTGATTCAGGTCTCGAGAAGAGAAGCGGGGGACGTTCCGAAGTAACAATTCTCACCGGAGATTTGTTTGTTTTCTTCCTGTCCCCGATTGCGCGGGGAGTAAAAGAGAAGGCATGTTCGGGAACGTATGATTCGCAGCAGTGGAGCGAAGCAATCGCTTGAGGACCGAGCTGTTGCTGTAAGATATCAATCAACTGAGCATAAGCGCTGTCGTTTCGCTGGAGAGGAGTGGGGTGAGTAGTAGTCTGTTCATACGACGCTCCTTCAGTGAGTTCTGCACGAAGAGAGAGCGCTTCGATGCCAAAACCAATCTCGAGTTGCTCGATTCTACTCCGAAGCACTTTCCAGAGATGAGTCGTATCGAGTGTTGCTTGATGGAGGAGGAGTTGTTTGCTTAACGGAGGGAGTGAGGTTCGCTTGCACTCGAGCACGAGTAAGCGAGGTTTCTTCTGTTTCGCTGCCAATTTCTTCACCAGCTCTTCGAGGAGGAGCTTTGCTGCCGCGGCAATGCTCTCAAACTCGGTCGTTGGCCCATTGAATTGGAGCTCTACCCGTTCTCTCGGGAGCTGTTTCACGGTTTCTCGCACCTCATCTCGAGTGCCAAAGGCCTCGTCGAGACGAGCAAGCAGCGTTCCACCAAAGCGTGAACCAAGCGCGGAACGGGGGAGGGAGAGCAATTGAGTGATAGTGCGAATGCCGACCTCAGTAAGAATATCTTCCGTGGCCATTTCGAGACGGAGGGCAGAAACAGGGAGAGGAGTGAGCGATTCATGGAGCATTTCACGGGGAACGATAGCAAGTGGAGAACGTCCATAACGGGAGAGTGCCCAGGCGGCCCCCTTCGTTGGAGCAATAGCTAGCCGAGTTCGAAGACCCATCGTCGTAAGCGTATGATGAACGGCACGGAGGAGCTTTTCCTCTCCTCCAAAAAGTTTCTCTGAGCCACTCAGCTCGAGATCAATCCCTTGGAAACGGAGGTCGCAGAAGATATTTTCGTCAGGAAAGGGGGGCTCGTCGATGTTTACCAGGGGTGAGAAATGAACGAGCCACTTTCCAAGCGCGCTCAGTGCTGCTCGATCTCCTGCTTCATCATAAGGCTCCACTGCAGCCTGTGGGGTGATCGCTAAGGCATGGGTGAGGGTCATGCCGAGTTTCACCCCTTTTGCCTTTGCAAACTCAGAGCGTCTGACAACGAGCTCTTGGCCGCGATAGTGCGCGACGAGGAGCAAGCCTTCATCGGGAGAGCGCGATTTTTTGCTCCGTTTCTTCCGCCTGAGATCGGTAGACAACATCGGCAGGAATACGGAAAGAACTTTCTTCATCGCCAAATTCCTGAGAGTATTCAATGATCCATGAACGAAAAGCACTTACTTGTGGTTGCATCCCTTTATAACGGAGCAATTTCAGTGACCATCGTGGCCATATGGTTGGCGACGGAACAGCAGCAACTTCCCATCGACTCATCGCTCCGGAGAGACATCGCATCTCATGTGGGGGACGAAGAATCAGTCCGAGGGTATCGCCATCTCTCGCTGCGAGCTGAAGTCGTCTCGTCGCAGTAATATTGAAACCACTTCCATCAGCGATCACAGTAGAGATTGCGGGAGAGCGTAATGCCTGGATAATAGTCCAGAGTCGTTGCTCGTCATTCAATGGATCGAGAAACAGGGAATGTTTGCTAAGCGACGAGTTATCACCTCCGAGCAGTTGAGCTGTCGGCCAACACTTCTTTCCCACCCAAACGAGAGAAGAGTTCTGCTGTGGTCCTTGTTGTAAGGAGCGGTGAGTGTTTTTCACTACGGAGGCAATAATGGTGAGGGGAGGATACCAACTCGACGTGGATGCACTAGGAGAGGAGAAAAAGTACTGGAGGAACCATTCGTGTACTGCACCGAATGGTAACCCAACTTCACCGAGGGAAAAATCAATCTCCGGAATACCAAAAATTCCGGGAGTGCCATGCGTCGCCTTCTCTGAAGGAGAAGGGAGAGGGGGTGGCGAAGAATTCACCCCGAACCAGAGAGAACCATCGGCGAGCAGATTTTCGATCTCCTCGCGGGATTGAAGATATCGCTTCATGAATAAGTAACCAGGGCCTAAAAATGCCAACATTCATATGTTCTAGTTTAGTTCTATATTAGATTAAACTTCAAATAAAGTAGCAGTGAGTTTATCGATTTTATAGACTTCAATTCCCGTGAACGTGCTCGTGACCATTTACGTCTTAATCCGTCTACGTTTACGTCATACGTATACGGTCACGGAGAATACTTTAGTATTGGAAGGGGAGAAGCAGAATTTACTGTTCAGTTTCTGCTTTTGACTCGGGCTGCTCCGGCGCCAGCTGCTCTCGGGTGAGCGCCGCCGCAAATTCAACCGGGAGCGGCATGCTGTTATACTCAATTCCATTTAAATTATTCATCAGCGCTTCGGCCTGCGGTGTGTAGACGTCGACGAAGCCATAATGTTCGCGAATCGAGAGATTTCGTAAATCCTGCTCATCGACATCAGCAAACTCCTTTGCCAAGTTGGCAAATGTCTGTGCACTAAAGCCGTGCTCGAGACCCTGTCCGATGTAGAGTCGAACCTCTTGCACATTTCGCCCGAGGCGAACTGGGCGTGGTGGACGAGGAGTGGAGGGCCGAGCTCTCTCGCCTCGAAAATGTCGTGAATCATCCCGTCCACGGCGGTTATCGTTTCGGTCATGGCGTCCACGATTGTCGCGGCGTTGGTGCCGGTCATCTGAACGACCTCGCCCATATTGATGATTCTCGTGACGATCTCGCTGATCTCGATTACCACCACCATCCCGACGATGATCTCTTGAATGATCTCGATTGTCGCCTCGCCGGCGATCATCTCGTCCTTCGCGCCGGGAGTGTTGATGGTCTCGCCGATTTCTCGAATGTTGCTGATCGCGTTCTCGGCCACGGTCACGCCGATTGTGCGTCCCGCCGCCCTCCCATTCTGACTCCTCGTCTCGTCGACCCGGTGAGCGTGGATGACTTTCTCCCTCTTCCTCGTCAAGCGCTTTTGCTTCGTGTTCGATGTAATGCTCGATGGTGTAACGACAGAGCTTTGAAACGAAGGTCTCGAGTTCCTCACTCGGCTCAGCAATTTCACCGAGCTCGCTCAAAAGCTTTCGTGCGAGCACCAAATCGCGCTCCTTTGGCTCGAGCTGCGACAAGCGGACAATCTCATAGAGGTGCGCAAGTCGTGCATCACACACGTCCTTATCGCTCGGAAGCGGAAGTTTCTCGAAGTGCACTTCGAGCACCTTGGTTAAGAAATGAAATGAACCAAAATCACGCGGGCCGACGAGGCTAATTGCCCGCCCCGCGTGCCCAGCTCGTCCGGTTCTCCCGGTCCGGTGCACGTAGATCTCTGGTTGTTCGTGTAAGGCATAATTTACTACGAGCTCGATTTGGCTGACGTCAATTCCTCGCGCGGCAATGTCAGTGGCAACAAGGAGCTGGAGCTCACCATTACGGATCTGTTTCATTACTCGATTTCGTGCCGATTGTGAGAGATCCGAGTTAATTCGACGAGCGTCGAAACCTCGGCGTCGAAGCAGTGCCTCGACGAGCTGGGTATCGGACTTGGTATTACAGAAAATTATCGCTGAACGTGGTCGCTGTGTCTCGATGATGTCACAGAGCGCATTGGGTTTCGCCATAATGTCCCCGCCGACCTCGCAGTAGAAATGTTCCACCGGAGGCATATCTTCTCCGACGGTGTCGAGGAGCAAACTCTGTGGCCGGGTGAGGAAACTATGGGCGAGCATCTCCACTCGCGGGGTAATCGTTGCGCTGACAAACATGCCCTGCCGTACATCGGGGAGCCTCGAGAGGATTGCTCGCACATCCTCTAAGAAACCCATCGAGAGCATTTCATCTGCCTCATCGAGCACGAAGTATTTGCAAGCGTGGAGACGCAACGCCTTGCGGTGAAGCAAATCAAGAATTCTCCCCGGCGTTCCAACAACGATTCGCGCGTCTCGTTCCAGTTTGCGAATCTGCGCTGACATGTCCTCGCCGCCGATTACGGAAATTGGCCGGACCCCTTGTTCGAGTGAATCAATGACCCGCACCACTTGCAGTGCGAGCTCTCGCGTTGGCACAATGACGAGTGAGTGAACGGCTTTTGGTGATTCTTGTGGAACACTTCGCATGAGAAATTCAAGAAGCGGAATGACATAGGCGAGAGTCTTTCCACTTCCGGTCTGGGCTTGAACGATGAGATCTCTCCCGCTCTGCGCTTCCGGAATCGCTTGCTGCTGAATCGGTGTTGGTAACTGGAAACCAAGCCGGTCAAGCGATGGAACGAGGGGAGACTCAGTACCGAGCAGTTCGCGGAAGCTCACACTCGGCGTTGGCGTTTGAATCTCTTGGTCTTCTCGAGCGCCCTCGGCGCTCTCTTCATTTGGTGACTCAGACATTTTTAACCGGAAATAAATTAGAGCTCGCGAATTTGAGCTGTTATCCTCGCGCTGCTATGACGAAGGGCCGAACGGCGCTATGTTACAAACATTAGAAGCATATGAAAAGTCTGTGGATACCTCAAACCTGAGATGAAAGAAAGCCCCTCAGCTATAAAGCTCTTCTCCCGTGGAAATTGGCTCTACTTCCTTGTACTCTCAGTAACTACTCAATTATCGGCGTGCTCTCCCAGTGCTTCGCCCGGCCCGGCGCGTGGAGTAATTACAGCGTTAGAAAAGCACGGGGTCCGCCTCGTAATTGATGACGCGAGTATTACCGTAGCGGGTGAGACTCCGGAGATGGTTTTGGATGCGCAAGCTCTAGCAAATATCTCTACGCGCCAATTCCTTCCTGGCAGTTTATTTACTTCGTTTCCGCTCCACAATGGGGAAGTCAATGCCCTCGTCGTCTCAAAGAATGGCGAACGAATTTTCTCGGCGGGCTCCGATGGGCAGCTATTCATGACGACCCACCGGGGGGGTGGCGCCACTCGCCCGACGATCGAAAGCAAGCGCATACTTGTTTCCGAGAGAGCGGTCCTCGCGCTTGCACTCTCACATAATGAACGGTTTCTCGCCGTAGCCCAGAACTCGCTCGTGCTGATCGTCGATTTAGAGAATCGCACAATCGCGCATTACCTTACACGAGTTCCTGGGAGAATTGCGGCATTGAGCTGGGATCCTCGCGATGAACTGGTCGTCCTCGGGCGCTCTGATGGGGATGTGTTCGTCTGGAATCTCGTCGACGGCGACTATGCCGGTGAGAACAGTCCGAAAGCCCTTGAGCCCTACCAAGGGGGCGTCTCGCAAATTGTGCGAATTCTCTTCCATCCACGCGGAAGAATTTTTTTCACCATCGAGAGAGAAGGAAGGGTAACACTCTGGAAATTACTCCGTTCGGATCGAGAGATTGGTCTCCGAGATGAGGGGAGTAAGTTCGATCGGGAGAACAGTGAGCCGCGACAAATTGCGTTTGCTTCAATCGGCGTGCGAACAGAGGATGCCTGGTTGAGTCCAACCGGTGAAGTGTTGATGGTGTTTGCAAGCGATGGATTGGTCTACCGCTTCAAAATTCGAGGCTTAGTCAATCTCGGAACGGCAAAGCTAGTTGATGATGATGTGAGTGCTGTTACCCAATTTACGTTATCGCAGCCAAATGAACCAGGCGGACTTCCACCGCGACTCCTTGCGACTACAAGTCGCGGGCAACGGCTCACCGTGTGGTGTTTGGATGATTTTTCAAGTGGGGCGCGAGGGAGCGCATCGCTGGCGCGGCTTGCTCGTACACGCCCGCTTACTGACCCGAGTCCCGTGCCATTTACGAGATTCCCAGGACGGGTCGAAGAGTATCGAGTGCTTGAGGACTTAAGTCGCGAACCGGAAATTGAGCCTGGTGAGTCAACTTCCACTGATCTTCGCACCGTAACCGAGTCCGCTCCGACGACCGATTCGCCGACGATCACGCCGATAGCCACCTCAGAACTGCTCGCGGCTCCGTTCGGCGAAATAGGCGCCAGTGATATGGTCCCTGTCTTGTGGGCAACCCAGAAAAAGGGTAACCTACTACGGTTTGATGCTGATATTCTGCTGCGCTCAAGCCCTTGGCGCGAACAGACGCTACGTTGTCGAGGTTAACACTCCGGATGAAGCCGGTTAGTCCTCACATCACCTTTTCCAAACTGGAGGAGAGCATACTTGCCTACTGGCGCGAGAAGAAGGTGTTCGAGCGCTCGCTCGATCCTTTCCTGCCAGTTGATTCCGAACAACATCGCAAAGAACCACGGCCCGATTACATCTTCTACGATGGACCACCGTTTGCCACTGGATTGCCTCACTATGGGCATTTGCTCGCCGGCACGATCAAAGACGTTGTCGGCCGCTTCTTCACGATGAAGGGCTATCACGTTGACCGCCGGTTTGGCTGGGATTGTCATGGCGTGCCGATCGAATTTGAAATCCAAAAGAAACTCGATCTCCAGGGTGCCCGCGCCATTCGACAATTCGGCGTCGCAAATTTTAACGAAGAGTGTCGCAAGATTGTCCTTCGTTACACGAAGGAGTGGGAGAAGTTTGTCGAACGGTCTGGCCGGTGGGTAGATTTCGAACGACAGTATCGCACCATGGATCTTACTTTCATGGAGTCGATTTGGTGGGTGCTAAAACGGCTCTGGGAGCGTGGATTAATCTACGAGAGCTTGAAGAGCGTGCCCTATTCATGGGCAATGAATACGCCGCTCAGCAATTTTGAGGCGAATCTCAATTACCAGATGGTGCAAGACCCAGCGGTCACGGTGCGGGCGAAATTCCATCCTGGCACTGCCGAAAAACTTGGCCTCAAGGGGTGTCCGCCGTACCCTGTTGTCGCATACGTTTGGACAACAACTCCTTGGACACTTCCGAGCAATATGGCACTCGCTGTCGGCCGTGAGATCCAATACTCGGTCGTCTGTAATCGACCAGCCGAAGAGATAGCAATCGTCGCGAGCCAAGTGGTAGTAGATTTCTTCCCTTCGCTCAAACGAAATGGCTCCGCGCTCAATGCATCCGGAGCGGAAGAGGAGGCTAGAGACGATGGAATCAGTGTGCTCCGCGAGCTCACCGGCCAGGAACTGCTCGGCCTCGACTACACCCCATTCTTCCCTTACTTTGAGCAACACCGGGCGCAGAATGCATTCCGCGTTTATACTGGAGATTTTGTTACCGCTGATGAAGGCACCGGCATTGTTCACTGTGCATCATTCGGTGAGGAGGACGTGCAACTCTTCCTCGCGAACAATATCCCTGTAGTCGATCCAATTGATGAGGATGGCGTCTTTACCGACCGAGTACCTGATTTTGCTGGGTTAAACTTCAAGCAGGCAGACCCGAAGATTATTTCTTGGCTGAAGGAACATGGGAAACTTGTCTGGCACCGAACGATCGAGCACTCCTACCCATTCTGTTGGCGAACAGAAACACCGCTCATGTACAAACCGATCTCGTCGTGGTTCGTTCGTGTCGAACAACTTCGAGATGAGATTATACAAATAAACTCAATCATCCACTGGGTCCCCTCGCACCTTCGCGACGGGAGATTCGGGAAGTGGTTAGAGGGGGCACGTGATTGGGCCATCTCGCGAAATCGCTTCTGGGGAACGCCACTTCCAATCTGGCGTTGCGAAAAGTGTAAACAAACGGTGTGCCTCGGATCGGTGGCAGAATTAAAGGAACGCACCGGGGTGAATATCGTCGACCTACACAGCCACTTTATCGATCCACTTACTTTTTCCTGTGAACAATGTAAGGGAACAATGCGTCGTGTCCCAGAAGTACTCGACTGTTGGTTTGAAAGCGGTGCGATGCCATATGCTCAAGCGCACTATCCATTTGCTGGGAAGGATGAGTTTGAACGGAATTTCCCGGCAGATTTTATTGCTGAAGGGCTCGACCAGACCCGAGGGTGGTTCTACACCTTGCTTGTCCTCTCTACCGCGCTGTTCGGACGGCCAGCATTTAAGAACGTTATTGTAAACGGCATTGTTCTTGCTGAAGACGGGAAGAAGATGTCTAAGTCGCTCAAGAATTACCCGCCGCCCGAGGAGGTGATGGATGAGTTCGGCGCGGACGCGATGCGCCTCTATCTCCTCTCTTCGCCCGCGACTCGGGCTGAAGATCTTCGCTTCAGTAAGGTCGGCGTGCAGGAAGTAGTACGACAGACACTGCTCCCACTGTGGAATGCGTATAATTTTTTCGTCACCTACGCTCGGGTGGATCAATGGACGCCGGAGCAGATTCTCCGCGACCGACCGACGAACTTACTCGATCGTTGGCTCCTCTCGAAGCTCGCTTCACTTATCCGTGGCGTTGATAGTGCAATTAGCACCTACCACCTGTTCGCAGCTGCACCACCAATTCTCGATTTTGTGCACCAGCTCACAAACTGGTACATCCGGCTCAACCGCCGCAGATTTTGGGCCGGGGGGGATGAGAACGAACAACTCGACAAACTCCATGCCTACGGCACTCTCTACACCGCACTCGTTGCGTTCGTCCGCGTGCTTGCGCCACTTGCTCCGTTTATTAGCGAAGAGATCTTCTTAAACTTAACCGCTTCTGAGAAAAAGTCTGGGCCGGATAGTGTGCATCTCACTCCATTTCCACGGGTTGAAGAATTTGGGGGGCTCGGAGCAGGGGTAGAGATCGATGAAGATCTCGAAACCACGATGGAAATGTTTGAAGATGTAATTATTCTCGGGCGGAGCCTCCGTAACGACCTCGCACTCAAGGTTCGTCAACCACTCGCGCGATTGACAATTGTCCATGCGCGGAAGGAATCGCTACAACGCTTGGAGCAGTTCGGTAGTTACATCTGCGAAGAGCTCAATGTGAAAGAGGTGGAATATGTAACGGAAGAAGAGAAGTTTGTTGAACTTTCGGCACAGCTCAATACCAAGCTCCTCGGGAAAACCCTTGGTCCCAAACTCGGTTCGGTTCGGATGCGAGCGCTTCAGGAGAAAGTACGAGCGCTTTCAACTGACGAGATCCGATTTTTCGAAGGTGGTGGAGGGAAAGCCATTGAGGGGATTGAGCTCACGGCGGCAGATCTCCTCATCGAACGGAAGACGAAAGCTGGAATTAAAGGGGCCGCTTCGTCTGGACAGGTAACAATCGTCCTTGATACCCACCTCACTCGAGAGCTCCAACTAGAGGGCCTCGCGCGCGAATTTGTGAACCGTGTTCAGAAATTGCGGAAAGACTCCCAATTTGAAGTTCAAGATCGGATCGTTGTGCATTACATGACTGCGTGCCCGAGAATTGCACTTGCGCTTACAGACCATCGCGATTACGTCATGCGGGAAACCTTGGCCGTCGAGATGATTGAAGTGCGTAATGAATCCGAACTTCTCGTTACCGGGAGCTCCACGCGTCTCCCCGTCGCCCAAGAGATTGATGATAAAACCGTAATCATTTCGCTAACGCGACTCCAAGGTTGAAACATTTAACTTCCCTCTTGTTGTTCTTCGCAATTCTGATCCTTGATCAGATATCGAAGCATCTCGTGATCGGCCGCTTGACTCTTGGAGAGTCAATTCCTGTCATTCCCGATCTGTTTAGTATCACCTTAGTGCTGAACCCTGGCGCTGCCTTTGGGTTATTCAGCGACTGGCCAGAGCGAACTCGGACCATTGCACTCGCTGCAGTTTCCATTGTTGCACTGGTCATTGTGCTCCGACTCCTCATTGTGGAGGCGAAAGGCGATCGCTATTCACACATTGCGCTTGTTTCAATTCTTGCTGGTGCGATTGGAAATGTTATAGATCGGACCCGATTGGGGGCCGTAATCGACTTTCTTGATTTCTACTGGGGATCGTACCACTGGCCGGCTTTTAATGTCGCCGATAGCGCCATCTCGCTCGGTGTTGTTACCCTTCTCCTAAGGATGGTAGGGACAAAAAAAGCCGAACAGGACGATTATACCGGTGGAGAGGCCTATGAATAAACCTATAATATTACCGTCAAATAGTGTATAATTCGGTGCAGGAGAATATGGTCGAGTTTCGTCTATTCTTCTGTAGAGGAGGATTATGAACCGTGTATTAATTTCCGTTTTCGTCTCGCTCATTACACTTTGCGCCGCCTGTGCACAGGCTCCAAACAAGGCTACCACTGGGGCACTCACCGGAAGCGCGCTCGGCGCAGGATTAGGTGCGATTATCGGTAACCAGAGTGGTGATACTGGTGAAGGAATCGCAATCGGCGCAGCTGCGGGTGCAATCAGCGGCGCGTTATTAGGGAACTCAATGGATTCACAAGAGGAAGAACGCCGACGGATTGAGGAGGAACAGATTCGTCAGCAACAGGAAATCGAACGACAACGCCGAGAGCTCGAGGAATTACGGCGTCAACAGCGATACGACGATCAGTATCGACGATATTAAGTTCGCGTTTGGCCGATCTCGGCGGAACGGAACATCGCTCCGGTGCTTCCGCCTTCGCTAAAGCTACGGCGGACAAGCTCATTCAAGTCCGCCTTGCCCGCCGAAACTTTCGTGAAGGCGGGTTCTCGCGATTTCCGTTCCACCGACCTCGACTCAAACCCGAACTTAATCCACGCACCCCTCCCCTAACTGAATCACGAGGCAATTAGGCTGCAATTTATCCTGGCGCTACAGGCACAGTTCGGATATTTTTCGCTTGAGGGCGCACGCTCTCAGGAGTGGCTTTTTAATTCTCCAACAAGACGAGGTGTTCAGGTGGTCAACAGCAGATACCGCAAGAAACAGAATTCGCAGCTTCGACTTTTCGTCGGAGTAATGATCGTAGCTTCCCAGGCTCTGGTGGGCTGTAGCTATTTCACCGGAGATGATGGCGAACTGAAAATGCCGGAAACGCAACTCTCAACCCGTGGCATGAGTACTGCGACAGGCGCGGTGATTGGTGCTGGACTGGGGGCGATCATCGGATCTGAGACCGGTAACGCCGGAGAGGGTTTAGCGATCGGCACACTTGCAGGAGCGACCGCGGGAGGTCTCATTGGTCATGAGCTTCAAAATCAGGAAGATCGGATGAACGAACAAGCAGAGCTACTCGCGAGACAAGAAGAGGTGCTCGCTTCGCAGAAACGGGAGATGGACGACCTGAGAAGTACACCGTCAGATCTGAATGTAGGATCTCGATCGTCTCCCAACCGTCAGATGCTCGATGGAAATTATCAAGGGAGTCCACGAGCGAAACCATTTCTCCTTCGTGAGACGAAAGTTGACCACACTCAGCCGAAACTTCCGCCACGGCAACCGACGAGTATGACTTCCGATATTGGTGAGGACGATCTCATGGCAATTGACCGAAATGAGGCAAAAACTGCAGCTTTACCGAAGGCAGCGACCGCTCCTTCGCTCCCAAAGGCGAAGGAAGCAGAAGCCGAAGAGGATAATGGAGCGGCAAATGAGGCAAACGCTGTGCTCGTCCCTGAAGGGGAGAGTTTGCCTGGTGATAGTTGTGCACAAGCAGAAGCTGAAGTGAGTCGGGCGCGTGCATCGAGTTCCGACGCTGACCGCTTGTTCTACCTTCGGCGGGCACTTCGCCTCTGTCCAAAGAACCCCGACTACCATGTTGAGGTAGGGAAGGTGTACGCCGCAATCGGTCGCGATGAAGACGCACAAGTTGAGTTTCAAGCTGCGCTCGAGCTTGAACCAACTAATACTCAAGCGCGAGCTGAACTTGGAAAAATTGCTGGAAATGTCAGTGGGAAAAGCGCAGGTCAGGTTGGTCAAGAGATTCAGTTCTAGATGTCGAAGGACTAGAGGAAAACGTATGTTGTTAACGTCGGTTCGGTTTCAGTTTGCTTTACTACTCGCGCTTACCACAGCATGTTCGTCTTATACCCCGAATAAAACCACTACCGGTGCAGTTGCTGGTGGGGCACTTGGAGCTGGACTAGGTGCAATTGTTGGAAACCAGACGGGGGATGCTGGGGCGGGTATCGCGATTGGAGCTGCGGCTGGTACCCTTGCTGGGGGATTGCTCGGGAATACCTTCGACTCGCGCGATGCGGAAATGCAGGCACAGCGTGAAACTATTGAGCGTCAGAACGAGCTCATTGAAGAGAATCGCCGTCTCATTGAGGAGCTACGGCGTCGCGGTGCTGATGTGCGCAGCGACCGCCGCGGGGTGGTAATTAATCTGCCGGATATTCTCTTTGAATTCGACCGTGCGAATCTCACGCCAGAAGCTGATCGTACGATTGGTGAAATTGGCAGTGTGCTCAGCGAAGTGCGTGGCCGGCCGATCTCTGTTGAAGGACATACTGATTCGATTGGCACGGTCGCCTACAATCAACGCCTCTCCGACCGGCGAGCTCGGAGTGTCGCAGCAGAGCTCGAGCGAAATGGCGTGAGGAGAACGCAGATGACCGTTCGAGGTTTCGGCGAAGGCTCGCCCATCGCCACCAACAACACTGATGCTGGGCGGGCGAGAAATCGACGAGTCGAAGTAATAATCGAAAATTAACGCTTGCTCTCGCGACAGCCATCACGCCTGTAATTTCCGTCAACACGCTTTGCCTTAGACTTTTACTTAGACTTCGCCTTGATCTTTGACTTGAACTTGAGCTTGAACTCACGCTTTGGCTTTGACAGATGGCTTCTCACCATCAGGAACGCCAGTGTTACTAGTCGAAGGTTAAGTTATGAGAATAAGCTCAAGCTCAAGGCTAAGTTCAAGTCTATGTCTAAGGCGACGTCAAAGACGAAGTTTAATTACAATCGGCGGATTAGTGAGCAAGAGGAACCCGATCGAATGTGTCAGGGAGAGCTTGGTCAAATAAACTCGCCGATTAAGAATGAGAAACTAGCTAGGGTTTACCCAGTCTTCGCCGTATTCTCGTAAACGATAATCGGCTGTTCGCCTTGGGTGATCACTGTTTCGCTTACAATCACCTCTTTTACTCCGCCCTGACTCGGCACATTGAACATCGTTTCGAGCATCGCTTCTTCGATTATTGCCCGAAGTCCTCGTGCGCCGGTCTTGCGTTTTAGCGCTTTCTGCGCAATCTCGCGCACAGCGCCATCGGTGAATCGTAAAGTCACAGTGCTGAACTCAAAAAGCTTTTGATACTGCTTCAACAGGGCATTCTGCGGTTCAGTGAGCACCTTAATCAGATCTGCTTCATCGAGGTCATCGAGCGTCGCGATAACCGGGAGACGCCCAACAAACTCAGGAATGAGACCATAGGTGAGCAAGTCCTTTGGCTCGACGTAGGAGAACACATTCTGACTGTTCTCTTTCATCTGCACAATCTTTGAACCGAAGCCAATCTGCTGACTCCCAAGCCGCTTGCGGACAATATTCTCCAAACCGCTGAATGCTCCCCCGCAGATGAAGAGAATATTTGTCGTATCAATCTGGAGGAACTCTTGTTGCGGGTGCTTCCGACCACCCTTCGGCGGAACATTTGCGACCGTTCCTTCGACGAGCTTGAGCAATGCTTGCTGCACACCCTCGCCGGAGACGT
>FKKE01000852.1_pt1 | contig 24642 bp, 21 predicted proteins | sample 1106331 | NCBI WGS metagenome assembly FKKE01 (sample SAMEA3931202, study PRJEB13176) | freshwater metagenome | biome: Drinking water system; feature: drinking water; material: freshwater | place: China | collected 2013-02-06
GCGCCGCCGCCGCGACGCCGGCCATTGCCCACGCCGGCGTTGAAGCGCGCGAAGCGCGCGAGCGTCTGACGCGATTGGGCCTTGTCGCGCCGCCGCCGATCGAAACAGCGCCGCCGCCGCCGGACGTGGCCGTTCTCTTCCGGCGCGACCTGACCGCCATCGAGGAACGCGCCAACGGCCGCGTCGTCTGGATCGTGGATTTCACCCAGACCTACCGACGCCGGGCGTTGCGCGTCGGCGACATTTACCAAGACGGGTGGCGCGTTTCTCGCATCGGTCCGCAATCGATTGACCTTCGCCGGCGGCGCGACGTGCGAACCATCCGCGTTTTCGCCCCGCCAACGATGGACCCCTGAGCCGCGCGCTGAGGCTGCGGACGGAGACGAGTTTTGGCCAGCATCGGTCTGATTCCGGGCAAACGGAGCGTGGCGGCGGCGATGGCGCTGCTGACCATCTCGGGCTGCGTGTCCTATCCGCGGCTACAGACCGAGCCACGGGGGTTGCCAGAAACCAACGCGGCTGCCCCAAATCAGGACATCGCGCCGGCTCCGACGACTCAACCCGACTCAATAGAAATACTTACCCAGCCGGCGCCCACCGCCACGCGCGCCTCAGAGACGCCGCGAACCGCGCCGACGCCGGCGCAGATCGCCGCTTTGATGGAAGCGCGCGACGTGCAGGTCAGCCTGCCGCCGCAGCCGCTGCCGCAATTCATCGACACCGTGTTCGGAGAGTTGCTGCGCGTGCCTTACGCGATGGGGCCGGGCGTGGCGCAACGGCGCGAGATCATCGCGCTGCGCGGCCCCGATGTCATGACCAATACGCGCCTGTTCACCATGGCGCAGATGGCGCTGGCGCAATATGGCCTCGCTGTTGTCATCGATAATGGCGGCGTTCAGATTCTTGACGACACGATGCTCAGCGGCCGTTCGCCGAGTTTCATCCGCGCCCGCACCGGTCCGGACGTGCCGGCGCCGTCGCGCCCGGTGATGCAGTTCTTTCCGATTTCGACGTTAGACGTCGAGGCGGTGGTGCCGTTGCTGGAGCAGGCTTATCCCAATCGCGGCTCGGTGCGGTTTACGCCCCAAGCGGACACCAACACGCTGCTGATCAGCGGCAGCGCGCGCGATGTCGCCGCCGCCGCGGCGGTGCTGCGCGAACTGGATCAGCCGCACTTCGCCGGCGGTCAGGTTGCGCGGGTCGAGCCGGTTTTCCTGTCGGTCGAGCAATTGGCTGAGGAAGTTTCGCGGGCCCTTGGCGCCGAAGGCTATCGCATGCGCAACCCGCTGGAGGCGCAAGGCGGGTCTCTAATGATGCTGCCGCTGCCGAACTCGAACCAGGTGCTGGTGTTCGCGCAGGACGAGCGCTTGTTCGAGCGCGCGCTGTTCTGGGTGCGCGAGCTGGATACGGCCTCGGCCGCCGGCAATGGCGACGGCTATTTTGTCTACACGGCGCAGAACATGAGCGCTGAGGAACTCGGCGCTCTCGTTGGGCGCTCGTCCTCGCCGGAAACCGCAACGAGCGTCACGCCGCCGGAAATCGCCGTGCGGCGCAACAATGGCGTGCCGGTCGGCTCACGCGCGACGAACGTGGCGGTCTCGGGCGCCGGCAGCGTCACCATCGACGCGGCCGGCAACCGCATTCTGTTTCACGGCACGTCGAGCGAGTATCAGCGGCTGCGCCAGCTGTTGGTGCAACTCGATCAGCCGCCGCGGCAAGTGCTGATCGAACTCACCATCGCCGAAGTGAAACTGACCGACGAGACCCGCTTCGGGGTCGAGTGGTTCCTGGAGCGGACGCTGCCGCACGGCACGTTGAGCGTCTCCACCGAAGGCGGCTCGGTGCGCCAGCCCGGCGGGCTGGGGGCAGTCGCTACCCACGTGTTCTCGCGCGGCACCGTCGAAGCGGCCCTGAACGCCTTCGCCTCGAACCAAAATCTGAACATCCTCTCGACGCCGCGCGTGTTCACGCGCTCGGGCCGGCAAGCGGAAATCCTGGTCGGCACCGATGTGCCGATCATCACATCGCAGCGGGCGTCAGACAGCCAGTCTGGCGGCGACACCGATGTGCTGCAGACGGTGCAGTATCGCCAGACCGGCATCATCCTGAACGTTCGCCCGATCGTCTATGGCGACGACCGCATCGACATTTCGCTCTACCAGGAGGTGTCGAGCCAGCAGCCAAATACGAGCGCGGCCATCAACAGTCCGCTCATCCTCAACCGCAGCGTCTCGACGCAGATTTCGCTGCAAGAGGGGATGACGGCGGTCATCGGCGGCCTGATGCAGGACACCTACTCGCGCGATCAGCGCGGCGTGCCCGGGCTGAAGGACATTCCCTTCATCGGCGCGGCGTTTCGCAGCGAAGAGATCAGCGGCGACAAGGTGGAGTTGGTTATCCTGGTCACGCCCTATATCGTGCGAGACGACGATGACATCGAGGCGATCACCGGTTCGCTGACGCAATCGCTCAATCGTGCGATGAGCCAGCGCGGGATGCAGACCTATACGCTCTATCCGTGGCGGGCGCCGTTCTCGACGTCGCGCACCCACGCGCGCCCGATGCGGCCGGCAACGCCGGAAAACTAGTCGCGCAGCGCGCCCCAACCGAAAATGTTGTCGCGACCGGGCGCGCCGAGATCTTCGGCGCGATTGCGCAGGTGCGAGAGCACCCGCGATGAGGCCGCCGGCGAAGGCTCGCTCATGCGGGCGGCGGCTTCGGCGGCGACGACCGGAGCGGCGAATGATGTGCCCGAGACTTCGGTCGTCTCGCCGCCCATGTCGACGCTGACATGCACGCCCGGCGCGGCGAAATCGATGTAGGCGCCGCGATTGGCGCGCACGTAAGGTTGGCCGGTTTCGTCGATCGCCGTCACCGCCAGGACGCCATCAAAGGCGGCGGGGAAGGCTGGACGCGCGGCCGGTCCGCCATTGCCGGCGGCGGCGACGATGATGTGGCCGCGCTGCGCGGCGCGGCGGATCATTTCCGCAAGCGCCGCGTTGTTGGGACCCTCGACGCTGATGTTCACCACAGGCACACGCTGGGCGATCATCCAGTCGACCGCCGCGGCGATGCGCTCGGCAGAGGCGGCGAGGGCGCCATCGGCGCTGTGTCCGAACACATCGGCGACATGAACCCGAACGCCGCGCGACACCGCGATCGAGGCCACCGCCGAGCCGTGCGCGCGCGCAACCGGCTGGGGTCCGGCGAAGGAATTGTGACTGAGGACCGCGTCTGCTGCGGGCAACGCGGCGACGTCGACGCCGGTGTCGATCACGCCCATCGCGCCACGTAGCCTTTGCGGGCGATGCGCCGGCCGGTGCGCGGCCACGGTGCGCGTGGTCTGGGCGCTGCGATAGATGCTGTTGGCCGTGACGATGGCGTCGGGCGCGGCTCTCGCCAACATGGCGATGGCGTCGTCGACCCCCACACCATGCGGCGTCGCCAGCCGCGCCATGACGCCGCCGGAACTGAGGCGTTGCACCGAGATGTCGGAAAATCCGTGGTTCAGCGCAGACCTGTGATCTTCGTTGTCGCCGATCAGCACGACCTCGTCCGCAACGCGCTCATTGCCGCGCGCGTCGCGTTCGATGGCGTAGAGGGATTCTTCGTGAGCGTTTGAATTATGCTCGGAACCCGATTCCGAACCGCTACCCGAGTTGCTGGAGCCGCTGCCTGAGTTGCCCGAGCCGTGCCCAGAATTGTTAGAGCCAGAGCCGGAATTGCCAGAGCCGGAGTTGCCAGAGCCGGAGTTGCCAGAGCCGGAGTTGCCAGGGCCAGAGTTGCCAGGGCCAGAGTTGCCAGAGCCGGAGTTGGCGGCGCCCGAGTGGCCCGAACCCGAACCGGAATTGCCCGCGCGATCATCGTCGCGGCCCGAACCCGAACTGCCGGAGCCAGAATTACTCGAGCCGGAATTGTCGTCATTGTCGTCGTCGTCATCATCCGAGCCCGAGTGGCCGGAGCCCGAATTGTCATCGTCGTCGTCGTCGCTGCCGGAGCCGGAATTGTCCGAGTCGTCGGAGTCGTTGTCCGAATCGTCAGATCCCGAGCCGGAATTGTCGAAGTCGTCGGCGTCATCGTCGTCGCCTGAGCCGTGACCGCTCGAGTCGTCGTCGAAGTCGGAATTGTCCGCCATGTCGACTTCGTCGGGTTCATCGGGTTCGTCGAAATCGGGCTCATCCGGCTCATCCGGCTCATCGAAGTCCGGTTCGTCGAAATCGTCAGGGTCGTCCGGACCGGAGGCGTAAGCGGCGCTCAGGAACAAGTCCGTCTGTGCGGCGCTCGCCAGGAGAACGCCGAGCGCGGCCGCTGCGACCGCACACTTCAGGAGGGAAGCTGTTCGCCTCAATTCTCCCACCACACAATTTACTATATCATGTGGAAAACGGACACGAAACAATAAGTGCTGGGAATAAGCGTGGGCCCATGCGCGTAGTCACGGCTGAGGGATGACCAATCCGAACCTCGCCTTTCGGCAAGAGCTTGTCTCGCTGCTGCCGCGGCTGAGGCGGTTTGCCATGGCCTTGGCGGGGCGGCGTGACTTGGCGGAAGACCTTTTGCATTCGGCGGTGGAGCGGGCGCTCCGCAACTGGGGGACGTTCCAGACGGGCCGGCGGCTCGATTCCTGGATGTTCAAAGTCATGCAGAATTACTGGATCGACATGCGGCGCGCGGCCGCCAACGCCGCCACGGAATCCTATGACGACCTCGATCTGGCCGGTGAGGACGGTCGCGACATCGTCGAAAACCGCGATGAAGTTCGCGCCGCTCGCGCCGCCTTCGATGCTCTGCCCGAGGAGCAACGCGCGGTGCTGACCCTCGTGGTGATGGAAGAATTGTCCTACGCCGACGCCGCCGAAGCGCTCGGCATTCCCATCGGCACAGTCATGAGTCGCCTGTCCCGCGCGCGCTCGGCCATGGCCGCGCATATGCAACGCGCGTCGATCGCGCCGGTAAAGAGAGAGAATTGATGCTCAACGACGAACTCATCAGCGCTTATCTTGACGGCGAGCTGGACGCCGAAAAGCGCGATTGGGTGGAGGATCAGCTGCGCACCGACAGAGCTGCCGCGGCGCGTCTCGAGCGCCTGAGCACCGCGGATCGGTTGCTGAAGCTCGCGGTGCCGCAGGTCGAACATGCGGGCGATGATTTGCTCGCCGCCGGCATTTTGGCGCAAAAACCGCTAGAATCACGGGCGCAGCCGCGGCTCTGGGCGACCCTTGGCGCCATCGCGGCGACGTTGGTTCTTGGAGTTCTTGTGGGCCGCGCGACGGATGTGGGACCGCCGGAGTCGCCGCTTGCGCTGTCTGCTCAGCACGCGAGATTGCTGGACACGACTGTGAGCGGCGAGCCGGTGAACACGAACGCCGGCGTGTTTGAAGTTGTACTCAGCGTGCAAAGCGAAGCTGGAGACGTATGCCGCCAGTATCGTGTGAGCAACGGCGCCGAGAGCGTCGACGCATTGGCCTGCAGAAGCGAAGCGGGCTGGCGCACGGTGGCAGCTTCGGCGGGTACGGTGACAACGGGATACGTTCCCGCCAGCGGCGCTTCCCCGGTTGACGCAGCAGTCGATGCACTCGGATCGGTGAGCGTCATTGATCTTGATCAAGAGCGTGAACTGATCGCGCGCCAGTGGCGGTAAATAGCAGAAAATAGGACGTAATTTCACCCTCGGTGAGTGCGTTCGGGCTCAGCGCGGAGAGCTTCGCAATCGTTCCGTTCGCCCCGTTGGGGAATGACGTTCGATTAATTTAGAATTGTTCCAAGACTTTCGGCAGACGCGCGGCTGGGGCCTCAGCCAACGTCAGTTTCTGCCGGGGGAATGGGCGATGGGCTCGTCTTCGCTACGCGTAATTTTCGGGCAATCAGTCGCCGTTTTCGCAATGGGCGCACTGCTCGCGGTCGCTGATGCGAGCGCGCGGGACTTCGACATTCCCACCGGCGGCGCTCGTAGTCCGACCTACGGCGCGCAGCCCTTCAGCCAACCGATGCTGATCTTCGAAGAGTTTGGCACGCAGGCGCTTCCCGGCGCCGATTGCCCGTCATGCGCGCCGTTGCCGCCGATAAGCACGTGCGATGGCGCACCGAATGGCGCGGCGCTTGACTCATTTCTACGTCAGCCGCTCTCGCCGCTGCCGACTCGTGAAGCCAACCAAAGCCGCGGTTCGTATTGGGCGGCGATGATTGGCAATTGCGTGCGTCCGCTTGCCACGAGTTCGGTCGAGGGCCGTCCACCTGGCGAGTTCTTCGCGCATCAACGGTGGGAAGAATTTTATCCGCGCGCCTATTTTCAATCGGCTCAAGCCGGCGCGCGGGTGAACAACGGCCTGCGCGATGCATGGCAGCGTCACCGCTATGCGGTCGGCGAGTTCCGACGCAATGGCGGGCTCTATTATCGCGGCGGGACGACAAACGGCCTGCAAGTGCGGTTCCATCCGAACTTCCCCGTGCAGCAGCCGAACTCGGTGTGGACGTTCGACGGCACTATGCCGCCAAAACTGCTGATGGCGCGCTACGGAGAGCCGCTCCTGTTCCGCCACTTCAATGCACTGCCGGTTGACGCCAGCGCCAATAACGGTTTCGGCGCCAACACCATCAGCACGCACAGCCATAACGGTCATAATCCCGCCGAAAGCGATGGCTTCACGGCAGCGTTCTTCTTCCCGGGCCAATTCTACGATTATCATTGGCCGATGGTGCTCGCCGGCCACGACACCATCAACACCGGCGCAACCAATGCGCGCGCGGGCGGGCCCGACGGCGCCGGCGGCGTCACGCGCGTGCGCGGGGACTGGCGCGAAACCCAGAGCACGCTGTGGTTCCACGATCATATGCTCGATTACACGGCGCAGAATGTGTACAAGGGCAACGCGGCGATGATGAACATCTACAGCGCCATCGACCGCGGTCGCGAAGGCTATCGCTGCAATTATGCCAACGCCAATAACGCCAATCTCTGCTTCCCGAGCGGCACGGCGCTCGACTGGGGCAATCGCGATTATGACGTGAACCTCGTCATTGCCGACAAAGCCTGGGACATGAACGGGCAACTCTGGTTCAACATCTTCAATCTGGATGGGTTCCTCGGCGATCAGGTGTTGGTGAACTGGACTTGGATGCCGTATCTCGACGTGCGCGCGCGGCGTTACCGCTTCCGCATCTTGAACGGCGCCGTCTCGCGCTACTTCCAATTTGCGCTTGTCAACCAGGCCGGTCAGCGTGTGCCGTTCCATCTGATCGCGAACGACGGCAACATCATGGAGCACGCGGTGCGGTTCCCGAATGCGGAATCGCAAGATTTGCCGGTGCAAGCGATTGCCGAGCGCTACGACATCGTCGTCGACTTCAGCCAGTTCGTGCCTGGCCAGAGGATTTATCTGGTCAATCTGCTTGAGCACAAAGACGGGCGCGGGCCTGAGGAGATCATTCCCTTGGCTGACGTGCTTAGCGGCGCTTACCAAGGCGACCCAGCCGTGGGCAGGATCATGGAGTTCCGCGTTCAACCTTATGGCGGCGTCGACCGCAGCATGAATCCCGCGCTTTATGAGCCGGGTGGAAGGACGATGGTGCCGCTCCCGACGGTGACGCAGCAACAGATCGCCAACGCGCGCGTACGCGAATTTGAGTTCGGGCGCTCCAACAACACCGACGAAATGCCATGGACGATCCGCGTGGACGGAGATGTCGGCCTCGGCATGGATCCCCACCGGGTGTCGGTGGCGGCGACGATCGGACGCTGGGAGATCTGGCGGCTGAGTTCGAGCGACGGTTGGGACCATCCGGTCCACATCCACTTCGAAGAAGGCCGCATTCTCAATCGCGATGGCGCGCCCGCGCCAGTTTGGGAACGCCTCGCGCGGAAGGACGTGTACAGGATCGGGGGCGGCCCGCAGAGCACGAGCACAGTCGACGTGCTGATCCGCTTCCGTGAATTCCTGGGCACCTATATGGAGCACTGCCACAACACCCAGCACGAAGATCATTCGATGCTGCTGCGCTGGGACAATCGCAACCCGGGGCAGGCGATGGCGATCCCAACCCCGATCGCGGACTGGGAAGGCGTCTATTATGAGCCCTCGCTCGATCTGCCGACCGCCAACTGACCATCCATGAGCGGGCTCTTGATGAGACGAATTGCGTCAGCGCTGGCGTTCCTGGCGCTGACGGCGGCGGCGCCGGCGGCGATGTCGCAGCAAACGCGCTGGCGCGCCGACTATTTTCCGAATGTGGTGTTGACCGATCATAACGGCCGCCAGGTGCGTTTCTACGACGACGTCATCCGCGGCAAGATCGTCTCCATAAACTTCATCTACACCTCCTGTGCGGACATCTGCCCGCTCGACACGGCGCAGCTTCGGCGTGTGCAGCAGATCCTGGGCGACAGCGTCGGCCGCGACGTGCACATGTATTCGATCTCGGTCGACCCGGCGCGCGACACGCCGGCCTCCATGCGCCGGTTCATGCGCTCCTATGACATCGGTCCGGGCTGGACTTTTCTCACCGGCTCACGCGAGGACGTCGATCTGCTTCAGCGCCGGTTGGGCATCCGCCCGATCGATCCGAACGGCCGGCTGAGCGAGCACGACACCAGCATCATCGTCGGCAACGAGACCACCGGCCAGTGGATTCGGCGCTCGGCGTACGAGAATCCGCAATTGCTGGCGAATCTGCTCAATAGCCGCTTGCGCAACCATTTGCCGTCGCGGGAGTCGCGGCAGAGTTATGCTGTTGCCGGGCAGGTCACCGACACATCCAATGGCGCTTATCTCTATCGCACGCGTTGCCGCTCCTGCCATACGATGGGCGAGGGTGATCGGCTCGGGCCCGATCTGGCTGGCGTCGCCTCGTCGCGGCCGCACGATTGGCTGGCGCGCTGGATTCGTGAGCCCGACGTGATGATTGCCGAGGGCGATCCCACGGCGCTGGCGATGTTGCCGCGCTATCGCAACCTGCCGATGCCGAATCTGGGGCTGACGCGGTCCGACGTCGACGCAATCATCACCTACATGCGGGCGCAGGACGATGCGCGGGCGCGTCAAACCGCCGCCCAATGAAAAACCGCCGGCTTTGGCCGGCGGTTCAAGGTTCTTAGAATTGGTGAGCCTTAGTCGTTCAGCGCGCTCGGCAGCCAGTTGAAGCGGATGCCGGCGCTGTAGTCCGGACTGGCGTCGGAAAGCCCGCCGCTGCCGGTCAGCGTCACCCGCAACCGTTCGCTCATCCGGAACGACACGTAGGCGCCGGCATTTGCCGGATCGTCGCGGTCATCGCGGGAAGCTTCGCGCCAATTGGCGAAGGCGCCGACGCGAACCCGATTGCCGATCGGCAACCAGGCGCCGACGCCAGCTTGCATGCCGTCCTGCCGGTCGGGGCCTTCGTCACGCTCGCCGAGGAAGCGATAGCCGGCCGCGACGTAAGCGCCGCCGATATCGCTTGAGACGCCAGCTTCCACCATCGTGCCGTAATCGACCGCGCCCGTGCCAAGCCCGCGCTCCTCGTCGCCAGTGGGCAGACGCACGCGACCGGTCAGTTCGACGTAGGCGTCGGTATCTGCGGTCCGCCGGATCGCCCACTCGGCCGATATGGTGGTGTCGCCGATGCCTTTTTCGCTTCCGTCGCGGACGATCGTGCCCGCGCTCTCGCCCGTTTCAGCGTCCTCGCTGATGTCGGCCGGGCCTGTCACGTGCAGGTAGGACGCAGAGACCCGGAAGGTCCAGTCGTCCACTGTCAATCGCGCGCCGAAGGGCACGGAGATGACTTCCGTAGTTTCCTCGCCGCCGTACTCGCCGCTTGTGTAATCGACCCCGGTTGAAAAGCTCAGGCGGGTTTCCGCCTGCGCCGCGCCCGCCAAAGACAGGAACGACGCTGCAACCAACAGGGCGATGTTGTTCGCCCAGGTACTCATAGAAACTCCCCGCAAAATACGCCGACGTCACAAGATCACTTGGCGGGCGACCTTTCACGGCGTTTCTCTCGCGGGGCGGTTGTGCGCGGCGATCATTCCCTCGACGGCCTCGATCTTAATCAACTCGCGCCGCGGCGGCGTGTTTAACGATCCTGCGTTCGGGTTGTGAAGCGTTGACAACGGCGGTCCGCGCAACGCCTTCAAGAGGCATCACATCGGTGGGAGCAGATCATGTTGGTGCGGGCGTTGGCGGCTTTGGCGCTTCTTGTCGCGGGCTGCGAACGCAGTCCGCTGGACACGCATCGCGCCATGACCGAGCAAGTCCTGCAGCGCCGCGGCGCGCCGGACTTCGCCGATGCGTCGACGGCGGCCTACGCCGCCATTCGCCATACGCCGAGCGGCATGTTGTGCGTGTTGCCAGCAGATGGCGCCTTCGAGTTTGACGTCTTCCCGGCATCGGCGGTTAACGCCGGCGCGCAGTGCTCGTTCTCCGCCGGCGAGATGGCGACGGGCTGGGTCGCGGTCCGTTTCAGCGAACCGACGACGCTCGACGCGGCATTCGCCAGCGGTGTCGCCCAGATGACCAACGGGCTCCAGTCGCAAGTCTGGAGCGGTCAGCCGAGCGAGGCGGATCGCTCGTCTCCCGAAGGCCTGCCGCACTATCGCATCCATCGGGTCGAGGCCGAGATCGGGGGCGCGCGCCGTTATCTGCGTCTGGCCATGAGCGAGAAGGACGGCTGGTACCTGCAGCAGATCGTGTCGGCCCCGCTGGCGGAGGCGGAGGCGGCGGAACGTCAGGCCGGGGAGGTTTGGCGAACCGGCCTGCGAGCGTTCGCCGAGGCCAGCCGGGAGACACCCTAAAGACCTACAAATACAATTATAGGTTGACTCAACCGCCGCGCCGGCGTGTGGCTTGGTCATGCCTTGCCGCAGTGACAATCCCTATGACGTGGCCATTGTCGGCGGTGGCGTCGCGGGCTGCTATTGCGCCTATCGGCTGGCGCGGGCGGACCCTACCCAGCGGATCGTTCTGATCGAGGCCGCGCCGCGTCTTGGCGGGCGGCTGGAAACCAAGTTCTTTCCCAATGTGAGCACGCCGGTTGAGCTCGGCGGCGCTTTCGTCACCGATCTGCATCCGCGCACCTGCACGCTGCTGCGCGAACTGGATTTGGAGCTGACGCCGGTGACGTGGTCGCGGCGCTTTTGCTTCATCCGCGGCCGGCGTTTCACAGACCGCGACTGCAAAGAGGCGTCAGACTCGATCCCGTATGAACTGGGGGCGTCGGAGCGAGGGCGTACGCCGGTCGAGACTCTGCTCGAAGCGTTGAACGCAATTCTTCCCGGCGTCGACGAACTCTGGCCGATGAACCGGCAGGGTTCGCCCGAAGAGGTTGCACGCCGCCTGCGCGAAACTCGCTTCGAAGGCAAGGTGCTGGACGACTGGGAAATTGGCGCGTTGCTGCGGCGTGTCATGAGTGGAGAGGCGCATTGCGCTTTGATGGAAACCTTCGGCGCGGCATCCAATTTCCAGGGCGCCAGCGCTTACGACGCGATGCGCACACTAATGGGAGAGTTGGCCCCGCAGCGTGCTTTCGTTGTCAAACAGGGATTTCAGCGGCTTCCAGAGGAGCTGGCGTCCCGCAGCGGCGTAGAAGTGAGAGCAGGCGCGCGGCTTGAAGCCGTGGCGGCGGCGCGCGATGGCGTTTCGCTCGGCCACGGAAATGGCGACCGGATATCCGCCAAGAGAGTGATTCTGGCGCTGCCGCGCGTCGCTATCGAAGCAATTCGCTTCGATGCGTCGCCGGAAGCACTGCGAGCTTTTCGCGCGATGTTGAGTAAAGTAAGAGCCGTGCCGGCGCTTAAGCTCTACATGGCGTTCGAACGGGCATGGTGGTCAGAGCAGCGATCGGAGATCGCGGCCTCCTTCACTGATCTGCCGATGCAGCAATGCTACTACTTCGATGCGCCAAGCGGCTCTGCCGCGCTGCTGCTTGCGGTGTTCGCTGACGACGAGCGCGCGTTGGACTGGCAAGCGCGGCACGCCGCGGGTGAAGCTGTGGCCGTGTCGCCAGAACTTGTTGAGTCCGCAATGCAACAGCTGCGGATCATGCATCCCGAGTTGCGCATTCCCGAGCCGATAGGGGCCAAAGCGCGCGCGTGGCCCGGCGCCTGGCATGCCTGGCGGCCAGGCGCGCAAAGCTGGCGCAGCGCCCACGCCGTGTTGGGCCCGCATCTCGATCTGCCGCTCTATGTTTGCGGCGAGGCGTATTCGGACCGGCAGGGCTGGGTGGAGGGGGCTGTGGAGTCGACCAGCCACATGCTCAGGTTGCATTTTGAGCTTGACGACAACTAAAGGGGGAATAAAAAGACAATCGGAAGTAGAGGAGCGCCCCCATGACCACCCGATTGGCGGATTTCATCATTCGACTGGCTGAAGATGGCGCGGCCCGTCGCGCGTTCGCAGACTCGCCGGATGCACTTCTTAAGGGCCTGAGCGCAGAGGAACGTGATGCGGTGCGCTCGGGGGACGACACGCGTGTCGTCGAGTTGTGCGCGCGCCGGACGCCCGCAGTCGTCGGGAAGATTCTGGGTGGCGGGCAAGAAGACGCACCGGCGCCGGTCGTCGGCAAGATCCTGGGAGGTGCGCAGGAGGACACGCCTGCGCCAATTATCGGCAAGATTTTGGGCGGCGCACAGGAAGACGGCCCTGCGCCGATCGTCGGCAAGATTCTCGGCGGCATGCAGGAAGATAACATCGTCGTCGCCAAGATACTGGGCGGCTTCGACGAGGACACGCCTCGCGCCAAGCGCGCGTAGCTGAGCGTCGTTCATGACGTCGCCACGAGGTTCCCTCGTTGCAGTCGGCATTGGCATCAAGCTCGCTCAGCAATGTACGCCAGAAGCGCGCCACGCGATCGAGACCGCGGATGTGGTCTTCACCGCTGGCGGCGATCCGGTGACGCAGCATTGGCTGAGCGGCTTGAACGCCAACACGATTTCGCTGCATGCCCATTATGGGCAAGGAAAATCGCGGCGGCGCACCTACGACGACATGGTCGCCGCGATCATGGCGGAAGTGCGCGCTGGCAAACGCGTCTGCGCGGCCTATTACGGCCACCCGGGCATCTTTGTGCGGTCTTCGCACGAAGCGATAGCCCAAGCGCGCGCGGAAGGATTCGATGCGCACATGCTGCCGGGCGTCTCCGCCGAAGACTGCTTGTTCGCCGACCTCGGCGTCGATCCCGGCGATGTTGGGCGCCAGAGCTACGAAGCACAGGACTGGCTGATCAACGCTCGCGCCTTCGACGTGCGCGCGCCGCTGATCCTTTGGCAGATCGCCATTGTCGGCGACCGCTCGATGACGTTGCTTTCCTCCGATCCGCGGCGCGTGGCCATTCTCACTGAAGTGTTGAGCCGCCATTATCCGGCAGATCATCCCGTAACGCTGTACGAAGCGGCGATCTTCCCCACCGGTCGCCCGAAGATCGAAACGTTGCCGCTGTGCGACTTGCACCAAGCGGCGATCACCCAACAGTCGACATTGTACGTGCCGCCGCTTGCGCCGCCGCGTCCCGATCGCGAACGGGTGGCGCTCATCGAAGCACGGTTGACGGCGGCCGCGGGCGCTTAGGCCGGCGCTCGACCGCAGCGTCACGCCAGGCGCCAGTAGGCCCGAGGCCGGTGGCGGTGTTGCCGTGCGCCTCGTCCGGGGTCTTACAGCGGTCCGTGCTGCACTGCGGTAGCATGGAGATTCTGAGAGATCGAGCCTGCAGGAATGAAAATACCCTCATTGAACATGAGGCGGCAATGATTTCCCGAATTTCAGCCGCATGTTGCCAAAAATCCGCGCCTCAGTATTTTCCACCCAAATCAAGAGGCGGGGCCGCCAAACGAGCCCTGAAAGCCTCTTGAGGGAGCGAACGCCAGTCCATGAACACATCACGCCGCCGGGTGGTTCTCGCGCTCGGATCAAGCCTGCTCGTCCCGCTTTTTGGCGTGGAGGCGGGCGCCCAATCGTCAAGCCGGGCCGATCGCGCCTTCGAGGCGATCGGGCGCCGCTGGCTCGATCGCTCTATGCGTTATTCGCCGATCTCCGCCACCACCATCGGCGATCACCGCTACGATCATCAGGTCGACGATGTGAGCGCAGCGGGCCGCAATGCGGCGCTGCGCTTTGCGCGCTCGACGCTGCGCCAGCTCGAGGCAATTGAGCGCGGCCAACTCTCGCGCGCCAATCAGGTCGATCACGCCATTCTCGCCAACGCGCTGCGCGCTCAGATATGGCAGACCGAGACGTGGCAGACCTGGGCCTGGAACCCGCTCGGCTATCAGGCGCTGGCGGGCGGCGCGCTCTACGGACTGATGGCGCGCGAGTTCGCGCCGCTGCCGCAGCGGCTCGACGCCGCCATTGCACGCATGGAGAAAATTCCAGACCTGTTGCGCAGAACGCGCCAGGAACTTCAGCCAGCGCGCGTGCCGGCGCCGCACGCCGTGACTTATGCAGCACAGAACCCCGGTCTGAAGACGATCGTCTCCGGCATGATCGAGCCGCACAAGGCGACGCTCTCTGCAGCCAAGCAACGGCGCCTGGAGCGCGCCATCGCCGCGTTCAACGCGGCCGTCGATGAACACCAAGCCTGGATCACGGGCACGTTGGTCCCGGCCGCGCAGGCCGACTTCCGCGCCGGCGCCGAGGTGTTTGACACCCAGCTCGGCTTCACGCTGCAATCCGATCTCTCGCGCGCGGAAATCCGCCGCCGCGCGGACGCCGCTGTCGTCGCCGTTCGCGCGGAAATGTACCGCGTCGCCAAGCTTGCGCTGGCGGGGCGCGGCGGCGCGCCGGCGACCCCGGATTCGCCCACGCCCGAGCAGCAGCAAGCGGCGATCCGCGCCGCGCTCGATCTTGCCGCCGCCGATCGCCCCGCGCGCGATCAGCTGGTGGAGGTCGCGACCGCCGCCACCGAGGAGGCGCGCCGTTTCGTGATCGAGAAGGACCTGATCACGCTGCCGGAAGGGCCGGTGCGGGTGATCCTGATGCCGGAATTCCAGCGCGGCTTCGCGGTCGCCTATTGCGACTCGCCTGGCCCGCTCGAACGCCACCTGGAGACATTCTACGCCGTCTCGCCGATCCCGGACGATTGGTCGGATGAACAGGCCACCTCGTTCCTGCGCGAATACAACAATCGCGCCACGCTCGATATCGCCGTGCACGAAGCGATGCCCGGCCACTACGTGCAAATTTATCACTCCAACCGCTATCCTTCGACGTTGCGCGCGGTGCTGAGTTCGGGTTCGTTCGTCGAAGGCTGGGCCGTCTACGCCGAAGAGATGATGAGCGAGGAGGGTTTCCGCCGCGACGATCCGCTCTTCCGGCTGTCGCAACTGAAGATTCAACTGCGCACCATCACCAACGCCATCATCGATCAGGCTATTCATGTCGACGGCATGAGCGAGCAGGAGGTGATGACGTTCCTGACCCAGACGGCGTTCCAGGAGGAGCGCGAGGCGGCCGGCAAGTGGCGCCGGGCGCAGCTCTCGGTGACGCAGCTCTCGACCTACTTTGTCGGCTTCCAGGAACACCTCGAAACCCGCGCCGCGGCGCGCGCCAAGCTAGGCGCGGCCTTCAACCTCAAAGCCTATCATGACGGCGTGCTGTCGTTCGGTTCGCCGCCCGGGCGCTTTGCCCGCCAATTGCTGCTGGATGAGCCAATCCAATGATCGATCCTAAATCCAATCCGTCGTTCGACGGGCATGAGGACGTCGTCTTTGTCGGCGGCGAGGCGCAAGGCTTCGCCGGCATCATTGCTATCCACTCGACTGTCCTCGGCCCCTCCGCGGGCGGTTGCCGCATCTGGGATTACGACAGCGCCGACGATGCGCTGACCGATGCGCTCAGACTCTCGCGCGGCATGACCTACAAGAACGCCATGGCCGAGCTGCCGCTGGGCGGCGGCAAGGCGGTGATCTATCGCATCAACACCGACCGCGCCGATGCGTTCCACAAATTTGGCGAAGCGGTGGAGCGGCTCAACGGGCGCTACATCACCGCCGAAGACGTGGGCGCCACTGTCTCGGACATGCGCGCCATCGCGCGCGCCACCTCCTATGTCGCTGGCATCCCGAAGGAGCACGGTCAGGCCGGCGGCGATCCTTCGCCATGGACGGCGCTCGGCGTGCATCTGTCGATCAAGGCGCTGCTCGGCGGTTCGGTGCAGGGCCGCACTGTCGCTGTGCAGGGCGTGGGCGCGGTCGGCTATCATCTCTGCAAATTGCTGGCCGAGGAGGGCGCCAAGCTCATTGTCGCCGACGTGAACCGCACGAATTTGCAGCGGGCCGAGGCGCTTGGCGTCGAGATCGCGCCGGTCGATCAGATTCACGCCGTGGGCGCCGATCTGTTCTCGCCGTGCGCGTTGGGGGCGGGGCTGAACGCGCGCACCATTCCAGAACTTGGCGCGCCGATCGTGTGCGGCGCCGCCAACAACCAGCTGGCCACCGAAGACGATGGCGCCCGCCTGGTGGCGCGCGGCGTAACCTATGCGCCCGATTACGTCGTCAATGCCGGCGGCATCATCAACGTCTCGGCGGAATATTTGGGCGAGACCGAAGCCGCCGTGGACGCGCGGGTTCGCGCCATCGCGCCGCGCTTGCTGCGTGTGCTGGAGACGGCGAAGAGCGAGAACCTGACGCCGCACCAGGCCGCCGACCGCATCGTTCGCGAACGCCTAGCGTCGCGGGGCAAAACGAGGGCATGATGGACGATATGAGCCCCCGAAAGCCGAACGCGCTCGACCTGCACATTCCTGCGCCGCGCGCGCGTCCGGGCGACAAGCCGGACTTCAGCGGCTGGTCGTTTCCCGAGCCGGGCGCGACGCCACGGCCGGATGTCGACGAGAGCGCCGTCGAGATGCGCGACTACGCCTACGGCCTCATTCGCGTGCTCGACATGGAAGGCAACGCGCTCGGGCCCTGGACGCCGCAGATCGCACCGGAAGAGTTGCGCCGCGGCCTCAAGCACATGCTGCTGCTGCGCGCCTACGACGAGCGCATGCATCGCGCCCAGCGGCAGGGCAAGACTTCGTTCTATATGCAGTCGCTCGGCGAAGAGGCGATTTCGGTGGCGCAAGCCATGGCGCTGGCGCCGGACGACATGTGTTTCCCGTCTTACCGCCAACAAGGCATTCTGATCGCTCGCGGTTACCCGCTCGTCGACATGATGCACCAGATCTATTCGAACGCGCGCGATCCGATGAAGGGCCGGCAATTGCCGGTAATGTATTCGTCAAAGAAGGACGGCTTCTTCACCATCTCCGGCAATCTCGCGACGCAGGTTCCGCAAGCGGTGGGCTGGGCGATGGCGTCGGCCTACGCAAACGATGGCCGCATCGCCGCAACATGGCTGGGCGAGGGCTCGACGGCCGAAGGCGATTTCCATTCGGCGATGACCTTCGCGGCGGTCTATCGCGCGCCGGTGATCGTCAACGTCGTCAACAATCAATGGGCGATCAGTTCGTTCCAGGGCATTGCCGGCGGCGAGAACACCACTTTTGCCGCGCGCGCCGTGGGCTACGGCATGCCGCCGCTCCGGGTCGACGGCAACGACTTCCTCGCCGTTTATGCGGTCACGCAATGGGCGGCCGAGCGCGCGCGCTCCAATCTTGGACCGACGCTGATCGAACACTTCACATATCGCGGCGGCCCTCACTCCACCTCGGACGATCCCTCGCGCTACCGCCCGGCCGACGAAGGCCGCTCTTGGCCGCTTGGCGACCCCATCGACCGCTTGCGCGATCATTTGGTCTCGCTCGGTGAGTGGTCGGAAGCGCAGCACCGCCAAGCGCAGGAGGAAGCGATCGAAACCGTGCGCGCTGTCGGCCGCGAAGCGGAGAAGGTCGGCGTGCTCGGGCCCGGCGCCGCGCATTCGCGCGAAAGCATGTTCGAGGATGTCTACAAGGACATGCCCTGGCATCTGCGCGAACAACGCGACGAGATGGGATCGTGATCGAGATGGTGCGCATCAATTCGTCATTCCGGGGCTTCGCGCAGCGAAGAACCCGGAATCCAGGGGCTGCAGTCGCGTCAGTTGCTCCTGGGTTCCGGATCGCGCTGGCGCGCGTCCGGAATGACGAGGTTGGTTTGATCTCAGTGAAGTACGAGAAAGCCGCCTGATGGCCCAAATGACCATGATCCAGGCGCTCAACTCGGCGCTCGATACGATGATGGAGCGCGATCCGAACGTGCTCACCTTCGGCGAAGACGTCGGCTATTTCGGCGGCGTGTTCAAAGTCACCGAGCATTTGCAGAAGAAGTATGGGCCCAAACGCTGTTTCGATGCGCCGATCAACGAGAACGGCATCGCCGGCGTCGCCATCGGCATGGCGGCGTACGGGCTCCGGCCTGTGATCGAGATCCAATTCGCCGACTACATGTATCCGGCCTACGATCAGCTGGTCAGCGAAGCGGCGCGGCTGCGTTATCGTTCGGCCGGCGATTTTACCGCGCCGCTGACGGTGCGCATGCCTTATGGCGGCGGCATTCGCGGCGGCCAGACCCACAGCCAGTCGCCGGAAGCTTTGTTCACGCATGTCGCCGGATTGAAGACGGTGATCCCGTCGACGCCCTATGACGCCAAAGGTCTGCTGATTTCGTGCATTGAGGACGACGATCCTGTCATCTTCATGGAGCCGAAGCGCATCTATAACGGCCCGTTCGACGGCTTCCATGATCGGCAGGTGCAACCGTGGTCGAAGCATCCGGCGAGCGAAGTGCCGCAAGGCTATTACAAAATCCCGCTCGGTCAGGCCAACGTCGTGCGCGAAGGCGAGGCGCTCACCGTGCTGGCCTACGGCACCATGGTGCATGTGGCGCTGGCGGCGGCGGAAGAGAGCGGCATCGACGCGGAAGTCATCGATCTGCGCACATTGGTGCCGGTCGATATCGAGGCCATCCAAGCCTCGGTGGCTAAGACTGGCCGTTGCGTCGTCGTGCACGAAGCAACGCGCACCTCCGGCTATGGCGCCGAGCTCAGCGCGCTCGTACAGGAGCGTTGCTTCTATCAGCTGGAAGCGCCGATCGCACGCGTGACCGGCTACGACACCCCCTATCCGCACTCCCTCGAATGGGAGTATTTCCCGACCCCGCCGCGCATCATCAAGGCCATGCGCCGCGTGCTGGAGGCCTGACGTCGCCCATGGGCCAATTCGTATTCAAACTTCCTGACGTTGGCGAAGGCACGGCCGAAGCCGAGATCGTCGCTTGGCATGTGCGCGTCGGCGACGTGGTCAAGGAAGACGCGCCGCTGGTCGATGTGATGACCGACAAGGCGACAGTGGAGATGACCTCGCCGGTCGCCGGCAGAATCGTCTCGATCCACGGCGAACCGGGCGACATGGCCCCGGTCGGCGGGCCGATCGCGGTGTTCGAAGTGGAGGGCGAGGGGGTGGTTGATTCTGGACCGCCGGCGCCCCCGCCGGCAGCGATCGTCGCCGTAGCTCCAAAGCCCGCCAGCGAGGCGCCGGCGGTCCAGGCGGCGCCAAAACCCAAGATCAAAGCGACGGCCGGCGCGACATGGTCGGAAGAAGAAGTACAAGCCGCGATGCAAGGCGGCGCGCCGAAGGCGACTGCTGTCCCGGCGGCGGCGATGCCGGCGAGCGCTGCGCCGAAGGCGAAACCGGCGCCCCAACAAGCGGTGGCGAAACCCGCGGCGCGCGACGCTTCGGTGCGCGAGTGGAGCCAGGCACAAGCCTCGCCCGCCGTGCGGGCGCGTGCGCAGAAGCTCGGCATCGATCTTGGTCAAGTGCGCGGCACCGGGCCCGACGGCCGCATTACGCATGAAGATCTGGACGCCGTGCTCGTGCCCGCCGTCGGCGCGCGCCGCTCGACGGCGGTGGCCGAGCGTAACGGCATCGAACCGGTGAAGGTGATCGGCCTCCGGCGCAAGATCGCCGAGAAGATGCAGGACGCCAAGCGCCGCATTCCGCACTTCGCTTATGTCGAAGAAGCCGACCTCACCGAATTGGAGGAACTCCGCGCGCATCTCAACGCCACCAAGCGCAACGACCAGCCGAAACTCACCTTGCTTCCGTTCCTGATGCGGGCGCTGGTTTTGGCGCTGCCCGATTTTCCGCAGATCAATGCGCGCTATGACGACGATCAGGGCGTCGTCTATCGCCACGAGAATGTCGACATCGGCATCGCCACCCAGACCGACAACGGCCTGATCGTGCCGGTGGTGCGCCATGCCGAAGCGCGCGATGTCTGGGATGCTGCGGCCGAAGTTTCACGCCTCGCCGCCGCCGTGCGCTCCAATACGGCGACCAAGGAAGAGCTCTCGGGCTCGACCATCACCATCACGTCGCTGGGCGCGCTGGGCGGCATCGTCACCACGCCGGTGATCAATCATCCGGAAGTGGCGATCATTGGCGTCAACAAATTGGTCGAACGCCCGGTGGTGAAGAATGGCCAGATCGTCGTCCGCAAGATGATGAACCTAAGCTCGTCGTTCGATCACCGCGTGGTCGACGGCTACGACGCCGCCGCCTTCATCCAGCGGGTGAAGGGCTTGCTCGAACATCCCGCGGCGTTGTTCATTGAGCGGTGAGCGCGATAGCATTCCGTTGGAGGGGCGCATGCGGTGGGTGTTGGTTGGACTTGTGCTGACGGCGAGTCTTGCTGGGGCGGCGCTTGCGCAGAATGATCAGCTCACCACTGACCGCATCCAGTGGGAGCGTGTCCCGAACCACGAAGCATTCGTCCGCTACGTGCCTCACCGCGCTGTCAACGACCAAGTCTCCGGCGCGGCGCATGTCTGCTGCACCGTGAACAGGCGCCGCCACCTCGATTGTCAATTTGCGGCCGAGTCCCAGCCGGAGTACGGCTTTGGCGACGCCACCGTGCGCTTCATGCGTCACTTTAGGATGACGGAATCTTCCTACGCCGAATGGCAGGTGAACCCGGAACGCATTGCCCGCACTATGCGCTGGTACGTCGGCGAGCCGACGGCGGAGACGCATGCGCGTCTTGCTGAGTTCGGCCAAGAGGTGCGCGGCTTGTGTTCGGCAGAGCCGTGATGCGCCGCGCGGGGCGGATTGACTGGCCGGGCCGACAGACTGCAAGCGCTTGAATGAAAGTAGAAATCCCAATTCCCACGCAACCGTGACCGGCGTCATCTTCCCGCCGCGCTCGTGAGCGCCTAATAGGGGTGCGGGACAAATCGAGCCGGCGCGAGAAGAGCGCCGAGGCAGGGGTGCGCGTATGGCCGACGTCTTCATCTCCTACGCCAGCGAAGACAGAAATCGCGTCCGGCCGCTAGCCGAGGCGCTGCAGGAGCGCGGCTTCAATGTGTGGTGGGACCGCTCGCTGGCGGCGGGGCAGGATTACACGGCTATCATCGAGAAGGAACTGAAGGCGGCGAAGGCCGTCATCGTCGTGTGGACGCAGAGTTCGACGGCTTCGACCTTCGTGCGCGACGAGGCGGGTCGTGCGCGCGACGAGGGCCGGCTGGTGCCGGTGCTGCTCGATCAAGTGCAATTGCCGCTCGGCTTCGGCGCCTTTCAGGCCGAGGATTTCACCCGCTGGAACGGCGGCGCCAACGCGCCGCAAATGCAATTGCTGGTCGAAGTGCTGAGCGCCAAGCTCTCGGGGCGCGACGTCAACACCAACGAGATCGAGCGCCGCCGCCGCCGTTTGGGCGCGCGCGTGCGCATCGTCTCGGTGCTCACCGTGATTGCGCTGATCGTCGGCATCGCCGCCGGCGGCGCTTATCTGTTCCGACCGCCGCCGCCGCAGACGGATTTGCGCGCCGAGTTGCTGCGCCTGCTGGCGGAAGGCCAACTGACGCCGGAGCAGGCGATCCAGCTCGCGGAGATTCTCGAGAGCGGCGCGCTCGGCGAGACCGAGGAAGCGCGTTTGAACGAACCCGCGCCGGGGGCGACCTCGGAACAGCCCTCGGCGTCGGAGATGGCGCCCGCCGACGTGGCCGGCGTCAGCGAGGCTGAGTTCACCGCTGCCGCGCGCGATATTTATCGCACCGCTTTCGCCGCGCTGGCGGCGCACCCCGAAGCGGCAGTGCGCCTCGCTGTCGCCCAGATGTCGCAGCCGCAGACGCGAGCGGCGGCGATGCAGACATTGTGGACCTATGCGCAGAGCCATCCCGACGATCCGCTGCGCGACGAGATTTATCTGCTGTGCGGCTCGGTCGGCGAGGTCAATGGCGATCCGCTCGGCGTACGCGCGCTGGAGCAGGCGACTAACCTCGCGCCGCGCGACCCGGCGGTTTGGCGCATGCTGTCGCGTTCGTACGGACGCGCCAATCGCGCCGCCGAGGCGGCGGCTGCGGAAACTGTGTCCGAGGGCGTCGCCGCCCAAAACGCCGGCAACGCCGCGCAAGCCGAGCAGCGTTTGCAGGAAGCGTTGCCGCAATTGGTCTCGCCGCAATTGCGCGCGCCGGTGGCGGCGGAGCTTGGCGTCATCGCCGAAGAGCGCGGCGATTTCAGCGCCGCCAGCGCGCGCTTCTCGCAAGCCTACACGGCGCGCGAGCAGGTGGCCGAAGCGGCGCCGAATTCGGCTGCCGCCACGCTGATCGAAGCCGATGCGCAGCAATTGGTGCGCGCGCTCGATCTTTCGGGGCGCACGCGCGAAGCCTGCGAACGGCTGCGTCAGGCGCAGGAACAGCATGACGTCGCCGCGCCGGATCAGGAATTGCTGGAGCGCTGCCGCACGCAATTCCGCACCCAGCTGCGCAGCGATGTGCAACTGGCGCCGGCGTTGCGCGAACGCGCGATCCTGCGCCCGGCGCCGACGCCTTAGTCACCGCGGCGAGAGAAACAACACCTTCGCCGCGCCGTAGACGCGCTGGTCGAGCGTATCGAACGCCGGCAGAACCGGCGCTTCCTCGGCGCCCACTTCGAGCACGATCAATGCGCCCGGGGTGATCCAGCCGCCGTCACCGAGCCGCGCCAGCGCCCGTTCGCCTAAGCCCTTGCCGTAGGGCGGATCGAGAAAGACCAGATCGAACGGATCGCCGAGGCCGGCGGGCTTGACACCCAGATCGGTCGCGTCGCGGCGGTGAATGCGGGTGACGCCGAAGAGGCCCAGCGCCTCGATATTGTCGCGGATGGCGCCGCGCGCGGCCGCATCGGTCTCGACAAAGAGCGCAAACGCCGCGCCCCGCGACAGCGCCTCAAGCCCGAGCGCGCCCGAGCCCGCAAACAAGTCCAGCACCCGCCGGCCAGCCAGGCCGGGGGACCAGTCGGCATGGGTCAGCACGTTGAACAGGCTTTCGCGCGCGCGGTCGCCGGTCGGCCGGGTGTCGCGCCCCGCGGGCGCCTTGATCTCGCGCCCCTTGAACTCTCCCCCGACGATCCGCATCGCGGTCTCATATGTCGCGCGATCCGTCTGCCGCCAAGCGCTTGACCTGCGCGTCAGCCTTCGTGAACAAGGGCGGCCCCGCGATCGGGGTGCGCGCCCGGGGGCTCAATTGGACTTTGTCGTCGCCGATATTGCGGCTCTGCTTCAGGTCATTCTGATCGATTTGGCCCTGGCGGGCGACAACGCCGTCGCCGTCGGGCTGGCGGCGGCAGGACTGGCTCAGCAGCAGCAGCGGCGCGCTATCTTCTGGGGCATTCTCATGGCCCTGGTGCTGCGCATCCTGTTTGCCGGCGTCACCATTCAATTGCTGGAGATTCGCGGTCTGCTGCTGGTCGGCGGCTTGCTGTTGTTCTGGGTGGCGTGGCGGATGTGGTCGGACCTGCAGGCGCACCGGCCGGTGACTGTTGGCGATCCGGTGGCGGGCGAGCACGTCGCCGAGGTTATCGTCACCGGCGGCAAGCAGCCGAAGACCTTCGCCAGCGCATTGTTCACCATCGTGCTGGCGGACGTGTCGATGTCGCTGGACAATGTCTTGGCGGTCGCCGCCGTGTCGCGCCACAACGAAGTGATCATGGCCTTCGGGCTCGTGCTCTCGGTGGTGTTGATGGGGGTCGCTGCTACATTGATCGCCCGCGTGATCGAGAAGCACCGCTGGATCGCCATCGTCGGCGTCGTCGTCATCATCTTCGCCGGCATCCGCATGGTCTGGGAAGACGGCCACAATTTCCTGCCGGCCTACATCCCCGCCATTCCCAGTTTCCTCGGCGGGCACTGATCCGCACATGCGCCGGCGCCCGCGGCGAAGCGTTCGCTTCGCGCGGCGCGTGGCTCTGAGGAGCGCCGGCTTCCAGCCGGCATTGAGCGAGATCGATTAGACGCTGGCGCGTGTCGGTAGCAGCTGCGCCGTGCCGGCTAGAAGCCGGCGGTCCTCGGAGGGTCAAGAAGAATCGGCGAAGCGAATGTCGCACACGCCCAACGCCAACACGGGCTCGGCGCACGCGGGCCGATAAGCCTTCGGCAAGCGCCGCGTCAGTTTGCGGCGGATGCGCTGCGCCATGGCGCGTGCGAACGCATCGAGATTTCGCAAAGCGTGGATCATCGCGAAGATACTATCGAGCGCGCTCTTCTTCTTGAACGCGCGGCGCAGCTTGGTGCCGATCAACGCGCGCATCAGGCCAGGCTGCGCCATCGAACGGCCGCGTTGCATCGCGCCGCTGAAGCGCAAGGGCCGGCGGCCGACGAAATCCATCGCGCGCGCAATGATCAGCAGGTGCACGCGGCGCGCCAGAAACCAGAGCGACGCGCGTTCGGCGCGTTGCCGCGCGTGGCGCGGCTTCAGAACGTTCCCCGTCAACACGCCCGCCAGCCACGCCAAC
>FKKE01000993.1_pt1 | contig 24620 bp, 20 predicted proteins | sample 1106331 | NCBI WGS metagenome assembly FKKE01 (sample SAMEA3931202, study PRJEB13176) | freshwater metagenome | biome: Drinking water system; feature: drinking water; material: freshwater | place: China | collected 2013-02-06
GAAATCGAAAATCGGAAATCGGAAGTCGGAAAGCTGCTTGATATTGGAGTCGGCACAGGATTGTTATCATTGATGATTACTCAAAAAAATGACAGATTAATCATTGATGCAATAGAGATAGATCGAGAAGCTGCTGAACAAGTAAAAGAAAATATAAATGCGTCACAATGGAAAGAAAGAATAAATATTATCAATTCGGATGTAAGGTCTTTTCAATTCGAAAATAAGTATGACATTATTATCAGTAACCCTCCTTTTTATGAAAAAGAATTAAGATCAGCAACGGAGAGCAGGAACCTGGCGCATCATAGCGATGAACTAAAGCTTTCAGAATTATTATCAATTATAAAAAATATTCTCACAGCTGATGGCAGCTTCTTTATTCTTTTGCCGTATAAAAGAAATGAAGAGATAAGGAAATTGTTTAAGAAGCAAGAACTTCATATCGAAAAAATACTATTCGTCCGCCAATCTGTAAAGCATGATTATTTCCGTATCATGTTAAAAGGGAATTCACATCAACAGAAAAATGAAGAAACTGATTTTGAAGAAGTATCAATTTGGGATGAAAAACAGCAATACACTAAAGAGTTTGTTGATCTGCTTAAGGATTACTACCTCTACCTGGAATAATTATTAATTCTTATTTAGCTCCGGCATATTCCTCCAAATATTTATACTGCGCAGTCAGCTTGCCATTTTTTACGATGGTTGCATTTTCAATTATTGCTGATCCATTGGCTACAAGATCTTCCAGCACATGTTTTATCAATTGCTCACCAAAATATCTTGAAGCATCTCTTGGCAATTCATTTGGCAAATTCCCGACAGCCATAATATCAATTGAACCCTGTAAATAAGGCGAAGTTTTTTCCATTGTTTCCCGGCTCACACCATATACAGGTTCTTCTATCGTCTGATCGCCAAGATTGATCGGTACCGAACCTTCTTTATCATCAGTGATGTCTGCAATTGTCTGGATAATGAACGTTTCCTCCTTTATATTCTCTTTCTCAAAAAGTCTTGGCACATTCTTATCCCAGTAAACTCCATTTAATAAAATATCCGTTTGCTCTGCATAAGGAAGAAACTCACATTTGTATAGTTCCGGATGCTCGTGAAACTCCAATCTTTTATACCTGTCACCATCTTTTTTTTGATACAGGTCGGCACCTTTTAATTGTGTATAGACCGGGTAGGCAAAACGCCGAACCAGGTAATCATCAGGTTCTACTTCATGAATACCCATCAGGTTCATGATCTCAAGAATTCCATGAGCTACACGACCCGAACCAGTAACTGCAATTTTTACATTGGGTAACCGCAAACCAAAATAAGTATGTATCAGTTCCCGGAAGCTTCTTTGTTTATAAACCCTGTCAAGATCATATAAACCTGTTCTTTTACCGTAAGCCATCATCCCATTATGAGCACCCACAACACCGGCAAAAAAACCAAATCCAATGATGCGTTGTCCATCTTCATGTTCCAGGCATTCATAGTCAATGAGTGTTATCTCCTTTTGAAGGATAGCCTGCAACATTTTTTGATTCTGTGGCTGTTTCTTTTTTGTGTGAGAAAAAAATAAATAAGTTTTTCCGGCAACCAGGTGATCGATGGGCACCTCTTTTATACCAAGCAAAATATCACAATCACTAACGTCTTCTTTTACGCTAACGCCGGCTGCTTCATACTCACGGTCTGAAAAACAGCGAACGGAAGAACTTTGAGCCACTATAGCTACATCGGCACTGTTCTTATGTATCCATTTGCATTGTGCCGGGGTTAAAGCAACACGATTATCAGCAGGGGTTTTTCCTTCTTTTATTAGGCCGATCCTGATCATACAGCAATTAAAAATGTGGCGCAAAGTTGCCGGTTATAATTGATTAAAACAAGCTTGCCGGCTACTAATTCATCATGAAAAAAATACAATAAGAATAAAGACAGTAGTGGCTGAAATAAAAAATGTATAAAAATACAACGACCGGAGCTCAAACTTGTTTTTAACCCAAATTATAAAAGATAAAACCGGTATTCCGAATAACGGGATCAGCATTAAGAAGGAGATCATTTCATGAATGGTAACAATTACCGGGAACCGATGGCCATCGATAAATTGAATTGAAAACCAATAAAAAGATGAAATAAGAGCAGAGGCGAGTAACCATTTGCCTCTCTTTTTTAAAAGTGCTGAAAATGGTATCACTTAACTAAGTTAAGCGGATTTATAGTATATCTCGGTAGATGGTCCCGAACGGCCATCTATGACTTTTGCATGTTGCTTACAAATTTCATCTATTGATGCTCCGGCAGATTGTGTAAATCCATTATTGGGGTATGCGCAGAACAGGGTGAATTCTTCTTTTGAATGAAGCTCATTCCAAAGTTTTTCCAACTGAATGGTAGCACCGTATAGCCCACGTTCCCAAAGAATTGCTACCATCTCGCCAAATGCCCTGATCTTATTTTTTCTTTGTTTAGCTCTTTCAATAAGGCTTGAAATAAAATTGTGAAATATAGATTCATCGATCCAATTTTCCACTAAAAATGCAGAAAGCAGATCAACCGCATCTATCGGCATATACTGATTTGAGCTTATCATGGCATTTAGATCAAACCCCTGGGAAAATAACCGGTTATTCAATGCATCAAGATGCTGCGTAGTGGCAATTATTACAACCGTTTCATTAGCCAGGAAACCTGATCCGGCAAAACCTTCGAGTGTATCGAGGAAAACTTTGTCATTGTCATATATCTGAACAAGGTGTTCGCAGGGGGCTATTTCTCCCCAAAAAATCTGCATGTTTGAGGTTTCCCATTCTGTATCTTTTTTAAATTGATCTTCCATATGACTCTGTATAGGTAAAATTATGAAGAAAAGTGACTTATTAATAACTATTGCTACAGAAACGGCTACAATTCATGTTCCAAAAAAATGGTCTTTTGTTTGGTGATACATTAATATAAAATTTGTAAGTGAAAAAACCTTTTGTCATTATTAGCTTTGCAACGCTATTTATTTTAATCTATCACCTGGCCCCTTATATTGGTGTTTCAGATGAATTCGTAATAGGGATGTTCATTCTTTCACCCTTTATTCTTTTATATATGGTTTATGTTATTTTAAAATTTGGAAAACCTTCCGAATTCACTTTTGATGAAAAGTTCTATGATGATACAGATCATGAATGTACCGGCGATTGACGAATAGTATTAGCGTACATATAAATGGCAATTGTAGGGCAAAACATCAATGGAAATCTATGGATGATGGTAGCAATAATGTATCGGACTTCTAAAATTTAAAATTCCATGTAACAGCCGGCAGAATGGGAAAAAGAGAAACCTGCCTTGCCTCTACTTTTAATGTGCCGTCATATGGACTACCGGTTTGATCGAAGTAAATGAAATAAGGATTATAGCGACTATACACATTATAAATACTGAATACCCAACTGCTTTGGATCTTTCTCTTCTTTTTAGGAATTGGAGTATATGTGGCTGCAAGATCAAGACGATGATAGGCAGCAAGCCGGTATTGATTCACCCGGCTGTACTCCTGCGTCAATACTCCTTCTATGATATAAAATCTTTCAGGTAATGTAGTAGCAGCACCGGTTCCATAAACAAATACAGCTCCGAACTTCCATTTTTTTCCCGGTTCATAATTAGCAACTATACTCATATCATGACGCCGATCATATCTTGCAGGATACGTTTCACCATTATTAAGCTGAGAGAATTTTCTTTTTGTCCATGAAAGAGTATAGCCGATCCAGCCATTCAGCTTGCCTCTTGTTTTATTGACAAAAAATTCAGCGCCATAACTCCAGCCATCTCCAAAAACAAATTCATCTTCCGGATCTTTTAATGAGGGTGTATAACCTTCAGCATACTCTATCTGGTTCTTCATTTTCTTGTAATAAACTTCAACAGAAGTTTCATACCTGTTATCATCAAAATTTTTAAATACCCCGGCAGTATATTGCCAGCTTATTTGTGGTTTTACAATATATGTGCTCGGCACCCAAAGATCTGTTGGCAATGTGCTGCCAGCATTGCTTACTAAATGAATGTATTGATAATTGCGATTAACAGCGGCTTTAATGGAGGTTTCATCATTCAATGCATAGCGAATAGTAATGCGTGGTTCCAGGCCGCCGTAAGTCTCTACAGGCTCAAAGCTTTTGTACACTGTACTATCCAATTTATTACCATCAACATCTCTTACATATTTTGTATAAGGTCCAATTTGTGTAAAAGCACTCCAGCGAATGCCATAGTTGATCTTTATTTTATCGCTCACTTCCCAATCATCCTGTATATACAAAGCAAATTCGCTTGCATACTTCTGGTTTTCATTGTTGGGCTGGAAGATGATAGAATCCTGGCGGCCTGAAAGAATATTAGGAACAAATTTGTGATAAGTATATAACCCCCCAAACTTTAATTTGTGCTGCGGCAAAGGATAATAATCAAGATCCACTTTCAGGTTTATATCCCTGATACCTGAGGCCAGTGATAGTTCGAAGTTATTTTGCGCCGCTTCAAATTTGAATTTATAATCATTATAAACCGCGGTTGCATTGGCAAAAAGTCTTTTATTAAAAACATGATTCCATCGTAGTGTTGCGGTGCTGTTTCCCCAGGGAATATTAGAACGGAAAGAACGTTTTACATTATTAAAATCAAAAACATCACGACCAAAATAGCCACTGAGATATAATCGGTCTTTCTCAGAAAATTTATAATTCACTTTTGCATTCAGATCATAAAAGAAATAGCCCGAACCATAAAAATCACTTGTTTTTTTTATAAAGGGTTTGGCCAAAGCATCCACATAGGTTCTGCGGGCTGAGATAATAAACGATGATCTTTCTTTTTTCAAGGGCCCTTGTATTGATAATCTTGATGCTATTAAACCAATACCGCCATCAACCTGGAACTTATGCATATTGCCATCTTTCATGGCTACATCAAGTACAGATGAAAGCCGGCCGCCATATTGTGCAGGCATTCCTCCTTTTATCAATGAAGTATTTTTTATGGCATCAGAGTTAAAAATGGAAAAGAAGCCAAATAAATGCCCTGTGTTGTAAACAACAGCATCATCCAACATGATCAGGTTTTGATCAGGCCCGCCACCACGAACATAAAAGCCTGCATTGCCTTCACCGGCATTTCTTACACCGGGTAAAAGTTGAATTGCTTTTAAAATATCAACCTCACCAAGAAAGGCAGGAATGTTTTTTATTCTTGTTGTCGAAAGATCTATTTTACCCATTTCAGCATTCTTTACATTGGCATCACGCCGGCGATTTGCGTACACTACAACTTCAGAGATGGCAGCGCTTTTGGGGATCAGTTCAAAATTGAAAGAGCTATCGGTCTTCAGATCGAACTCAAATATTTTTTGCTGGTAAGAAATATGTGTGATGCTGATCAGGTAATTCCCTGAATCAATTGTGATAGAATAAAATCCGTATTGATTGCTGGCCACTCCTTTCCCCTGCCCGTTAATGGTTATTGTAGCGCCGATGATCAATTCACCAGATAAGCTGTCACGTACATAACCATTCAGAGTGATCTTTGATGATGCCGTATTCTTGTTTTGTGAAAAAACAAGAATTGGAATAAGAGTGAACGCTAAAACAATTGCCTGCCTGAACATATTTCGGTGCCTACTGACCAGGTGTATTAACTGAAAAATTTATTGAGTCCCTTGTCATACCACAGGTGAGCATTGATTTGCCATATTTCGGATCATGTAAACCGAGATAAGGGTTACGTCGGCTTTTATTATCGCCACTTGCACTCAGCCAATAGGCAGATGATTCATAATTACTAAGTGCCATAGGGCATTCATGATAATAAACTTTTGAAAGATCATATTTTACAATACGAAGAAGAGTAAATAAATTATCCGACAACATAGTAAGATCGGCCCTTCTTTCAGCCAGGGAAGTATCGAGTTGCATACCCTGTATATCCGCTTTTACAGATTCCCATGTGGTCCTGGCAGTTTCATAAATAGCTGTATCTTTTTTCATTTCAGTAATAGGAATGCTGTCAACAGAAACTTTCAATGCAGCAAGAGAAGTATTGATCTTTACAGTATCCCAATTCACAAAAGATTCCGTCAGGGTATAATAATCATTTAATGCCTTACTTACAGATGCATTAAAGCCTTCGCTGTGTTTGCTGACTGTTAAACCTTGTGGTTTCGGTTCATTGGAAGTTTCTTTTTTCTTAAATAATCCAAAATACCATGCACCGATCAAGGCAATTACCAGTACTAAAATGACAACAAGAACTCTTTTCATAAGAAATAAAAAATTTATGCAAAGATAATTGCCAATGACGGTAAGACACAATCAATTATTTTTGCTGGCTGTTAAATAAGTCAAACGTGAAAGGCGAAAAGTGACAAATCCGCAACTTTCACGTTTGACGTTTCAATTTTCACGAACTGAACTCAATGCTCGCTGGATTAACAAACGTCACCTTCGAATTTGGTGCCCGTACCCTTGTACGGGATGCTACCTGGCATATACAACCGGGAGAAAGGATCGGTCTTATCGGCTATAATGGTACTGGTAAATCCACTATTCTCAAATTATTTGTAGGAGAATACAGTCCTTCTGCAGGAGTTGTTGAAAGAAGCCGGAGTACATCAATCGGTTATTTACACCAGGATTTGCTGAGTTTTGATACAAATGATTCTATACTTGAGGTTGCTTTAAGTGCTTTTGAAAAAATTTTAACCCTCGAAAAAGACATTGAAGAACTTGGCAAACAGCTGGAAGCCGATCATAATGATAAATTATTGCATGCATACACTGATAAACTGCATGAATTGGAAATGCTGGGTGGATATACTATTCATCATAGAACAGAAGAAATATTGCAGGGCCTGGGGTTCGCCAATTCAGATCTGAAAAGACCTTATAAAGAATTCAGCGGCGGGTGGAGAATGAGAGTATTGCTGGCAAAAATGATCCTGCAACAGCCTGATCTTTTGTTACTGGATGAACCTACAAACCATCTTGATCTCCCTTCAATCGAATGGCTGGAAAGATATTTGCAAAATTATCCCGGTGCCGTTGTGATAGTAAGCCACGATAAATATTTCCTGAACAGGATGGTTACAAAGATCGTTGAGTTATACCAGCAGGAGCTACATATCTACTCTGGCAATTATGATTTTTATGAACAGGAGAAAGCAACAAGAATGGAATTGCAACAGAAGGCTTACGATAACCAGCAGGATTATATAAGGCAAAATGAAAGACTGGTAGAGCGATTCAGGGCCAAAGCAAGTAAGGCGGCCATGGCCCAAAGTCTTATTAAGAAATTAGAAAAGCTTGATCGTATTGAAGAACCCGAACTGGAAAGACCTAATATTAAAATTAATTTCAGGATAGATAAAACACCGGGAAAAGTTTTAACAGAGCTGAATCATGTTTCAAAAGCTTTTGGCGATAATATGATTCTGAAAAATGCTTCTGCCGAAATAGAACGTGGTGATAAGATCGCATTGATTGGTGCCAATGGTAAAGGAAAATCTACATTACTGCGCATTGTTGCCGGCACTGAAAACTTTGAGGGTACCCGGAAATGGGGACATAATGTTGAGGAAAGCTTTTATGCACAGCACCAACTGGAAGCATTGAATATTGAGCATACGGTAATTGAAGAAATGATGCTGGCAGGCAGTCAGAAAACCGAACTTGAATTAAGAACATTGCTTGGATGCTTTCTTTTCACCGGTGATGATATTGAAAAGAAAATAAAAGTATTGAGCGGAGGTGAAAAAGCAAGAGTGGCTTTGGCTAAAACCATCATCAGCAAAGCAAACTTTTTGTTGCTTGATGAGCCTACGAACCATCTTGACCTGCATAGCTGTGAACTATTGATCGATGCTTTGAATAAATATGAAGGCACTTTTATCCTTGTAAGTCATGACCGTTATTTTATTTCTAAAACAGCAAATAAGATCTGGGAAATAATTGATCATGAAATAAAGGAATTCAAAGGTGGGTACGAGGAGTATGTGGCATGGAAAGAGAGAATGAGCCAGGAGTCTATAGTCAGAAGCCGGGAGCCTGATAAGTCAAAAATGGCAAACAAGTCAAATGAAATACGGAAGGATCCAAAACCCCAGACTCCTCCGAAAGAGTCCTTTCGGGAAAACCCCGCACCTCAATCATCACAGCCAATAAATAAAGAGCATAAGAAAGAACTTCAGAAACAGCAAAAGTTATTTCAGCAATTAGAAGAAAAGATTGCTGTACTTACAAAACAAAGATCAGAACTGGAGGCTGCATTGACCGATCCGTCAACATATTCCGATAAGCAAAAATTTCTTGTAGCTGAATCTTCTTACAATAAAGCATCTTCTGAGCTTGATCAGTTAAACAAACAATACGAGCAGGTTTTTGAAAAGATCATGGAATTAGAAGCAAAACAGAATTGATTTGAAAACTTTGTAACTTACTTTTCAAAATCATTGCATGAAAACCCGCCTTTTCTTTTCAGCATTTCTTTGTGCTGCTATTCTTTTGTTCGCATTTCGGTTAGAAGAAAATAGAAACCCGTCAAAAGCAGTTGATCTTACTGAATACAAAAAGAAAAACACTCTTCGTTGTTCACCTGACTGGAACGAACTAAAAGATTGGCTGGAAGAAGCAAGCATCCCTCCTATTCCCGGCGCAGGTATTTACAAGTGGAAAATTTCAACAAAGAATGATAGTGCCCAGTTCTATTTCAACCAGGGCATCAATATGTATTACAGCTTTCATATTATTGAAGCAATGGCTTCATTCAAAAAAGCTGCAATGTTTGATCCTACATGCGGAATGCTTTATTGGGCACAAGCACTTGCATACGGACCAAACATAAATGATTTTGGATACAGGGCTTCACCTGAAGCATTGAAAGCAGTAAATAAAGCACAGGAAAATGCGGGTTCCAGTACAATAGAAAAGGGCTTGATCCATGCTATATGGCTTCGTTATTCAGCAGATTCATCTCAAACAAGAGAACAACTGAATGAAGATTATATGAAGGCAATGAAAAAACTACATGAAGATCTGCCCACTAATCCGGATGTGATGGCTTTATATGCTGATGCATTAATGATACAGCATCCATGGGATCTTTGGCATGCAGATGGCACAGCAAAACCATGGACCCCGCTTATACGCGAAGTATTAGAAAAGTTATTGGCCAAATTTCCAATGCATCCCGGCGGCAATCATTATTACATTCATGTGATGGAACCATCGCCTTTTGCTGCAAAAGCCTTACCGAGTGCAGAACGTTTAGGTAAAACAAATCCGGGTCTTTCACATGTAGTTCATATGCCTTCTCATATTTATTTGCGTACAGGTTTATATAATAAAGGAGTTGAAGTAAATGTAAATGCTGTAAACAGTTATAAAAGATCAATTCCACTGTTTGCTCCTGTTACCGGTGCAGATTTTTTATATATCATTCATAACCTGCACATGAAGACAAATAATGCAATGCTTGCAGGTAATTATAGAACATCTGATGCGGCTGCATTGGAAACAAGAAACAGTATACCTGCTGATTATTTAGCAATACCCGGGTCAATGGGCAGCTACGTTCAATATATTTACATGACACCGGTGCTCGTAAATGTAAGATTTGGCAAATGGGATAAATTGCTACAGGAAAAACAACCGGATGCTTCACAGGTTTACGCAAATATTCTTTACCGCTTTGGAAGAGGAATGGCATTGGCGGGTCAATCAAAAATCAAAGAAGCCGAACAGGAATTGGAAATACTGCAAAATTTATTATCAGATCCGGTTTTATCAGAACCATTCACTCCTTTTTCTGCCGCTATAAATGGAGCAACTATTGCTTCAAAACTTTTATCAGGGACAATTGCTTTAAAGCAAAATATCACAAGTACTGCGATCATTGATTATTCAGCAGCGGCATATATTGACTATGAAATGGTTTACAATGAACCCAGAGATTGGTTATTGAATCCTCTTCACTATTTAGGCGTCGCTTATCTTGCAGACAATGATTGGTTCAATGCAGAAAAAAATTTCCAGGCTGATTTGAAACAGAACAATGAGAATGGCTGGGCATTATATGGATTGTACCAATGCTATGTAAAAGCAAAGAAAACGGCCGAAGCGTCAAAAGCAATAACAAGATATAAAGCTGCATTTGCGAAAGCAGATATAAAGATCAGCTCAGCCATTTATTGATCCGGCAGCATTCCTTTCACAAAATCACTCACCAGGTAACTCACCAGCTTGCCGCTTGTTGAATCAAATCTACCGTCACTTAATTGTGTAGCACCTTCGCAGATATGCAGGTAAGCGGGTTTGCTATGTGCTGCTGCAAATGAAACATATTGTCTCGCATGATTAGGTAAAATGCCAACCGGCGTCATTGCGCTGCTCAATGTATGTTCGATACAATCAATATCCACATCAATACCGCAAAGCGTATCCTCAGTAAAACTGACAGCATGGGCAACAGCCTGCATAAATGTTCTTTTCTCATGAACAAAAATGTCTTCATAAGTAAGACAATCAATAAAAGGATTGTTCACAATATCGATCCAGCAATTCTGAGGTAAATAATTTTCATGCAGGCCAACAATGCAATACTTCTGCAAATAACCATCTTCCTCAGCATAGCGAAAGGCATTACCGCTATGTCTGCCTTCCATTGGACGATAATCAGCATGGGCATCAAGATTGATACAATTGATCTGTGCCATAGGAATAGCACCGGTTTTATGCCACCCTTTTGCCGTGCCCTTTATTAATGGATAAGAATTATTATGTCCACCACCGACAACTATTGGTATTTTTTTGTGCTCAGTTATCAATTTTGCCAAATGCTCTACTTCCTCATCGATCGTATTCACAGCGTGACGATAGGCTTCAATTTTTTCTTCGTCACTTTTTGCAGTTGTATCTATCAGGTATTGTATATCTCCAAAATCAAAATGACCGATCAGCAAAATTTCACCGCCATCAAAAAAATCATTGCTTTGAATGTTTAAAAAAGATTGCAGAAAAGGTATCCATAAAGTATCTGTACCTCCAATACCATGATTTCCTTTTGCTCCAAGATCTTCAGGTACACCAAATAAAACATACTGTGCAGTTGAATCAGCTAACGATCTTGCCACATCACTGATATCCTTCATTACTTGTAATCTTTCACCAAGTTTGGTCTCAAATCGCCTGATCTTTGTCAGCGAAAGAACATCCTGCTTACTGTATATTTTTAAATGAAGCATTGAGCTTTGTTTTTTTGTTTGCTCAGTTGCTTCGCTATGCTGCTTTTCCATCTGGCTGATTTTTCTCTTTAAAGCTATTTATTTTTTACCACAGAGAACACAAAGATAAGACCACAGAGTCCACTGAGATTCTCTGTGCAACACTCTGTGTCCTTTGTGGTTAAAACTATACGCCAATTTTTCCATTCACAATATCCAGTATCTCAATCTCTAATTTTTTTGCCTTATCCTCGATCTCCTTCCCTTTTGATAAAACTTCATCAACAAATTTCTTGTCACCGCAGCCGGCTGCATTAATGCGAACATTCATAAAAGCTCCCATTACAGCACTGCGGGCACAGAGAGCACCAACCCCTGCATCAGATACGCTGTTCGGATTACCCGTTTCTGCCATTGCTTTTATTACTTCCATGCTATCATAGCTTAATTGCATTACTTTAAAGGGGACTGCGATGGCATTCTTTGTGGCATCCTCTATAGCAGCTGCTCTTATCATTTTTTCTTCTTCAGTCCCTTTTGGCAAACCCATGGCCATCATGATCTGGTTAAATGCTTTTGTATCGGCATCAACAAGTTTCAGTAATTCATCTTTATACTTCTGCCCCTTTCCCGCCCAGTTACTGAATTCTTCCCACCTGTCATCCCAACCTTTTTTATGGGATGATAAGTTTGCTACCATTGTTCCCAGGGAAATACCAAGCGAACCAATATACGCAGCAATTGAGCCACCACCAGGTGCAGGAGATTCACTTGCTGTTTCATCAGCAAAATCATTCAATGGCATACTGACTAAGCGGCTATCATTTTTATCTTTCAACATATATTCAATTATTTTTTCTTCCGGTTTAAAAGGACTCAATTCATCAAGTCCCATAGATATAATTGCAATTCGTATCAGCTCTTTTTCCGAAACACCCACTGAACGTTTTTGTTTTCTCAAAAAATATTTACCTGCATCCAGCATTGCTTTCAGGGGTATCAATCCAACCAATTCAGAGCCGGTAACACGTATCCCTCTTGCATCTGCTTTTTTACACACTTCATCAAAAACAATATGCACCGGCGTTATATTGATATTGGTAAGATTGATACTTATCTGCGCAATGCCATACTCTTCTATAAACCATCCAATAGCTTTCACAGACTTCAACGAACCGGGAACAACTATCATCTCTCCTCTATCATCTGTTATCTTCCTGCCTGCCTCTCGTATATCAAAAGCAATCGCATTAGCTCTCCTTGTGGATGTTGTATTGAGATTAACATTATAGGCCACCAAAAAATCCCTGGCGCCAATAACCGTAGCTCCACGTTTAGCATCCATCACAGCCGGGCCAAAATCAGGTTTGAAATCATTTATCTTTTTAAAAAAACCTTCATATTCACCGGCACGTATCACAGAAAGATTGCTGCGTGCCTTATCTGCCTGTGCTTCTTCATATAAATAAACAGGCAGTGATAGTTCCCTTCCAACTCTTTCAGCTAATCGTTGTGCCCATTCCACAGTTTCTCCCATCGTGATATTAGCAATAGGAATAAGCGGACATACATCGGTAGCACCCATACGGGGATGCTCACCTTTGTGCTTGCTCATATCAATAAGCTCACCGGCTTTTTTAATAGCCCGGAATGCAGCTTCCACCACTGCAGCAGGATTGCCAACAAAAGTTACCACCGTACGATTTGTAGCCTTACCGGGATCAACATTCAATAACCGAACTCTCTGTACTGCCTCGATCTCATCTGTGATCTGCTTAATGATATTCTTATCCCGCCCTTCGCTGAAATTGGGAACACATTCTATGATCTGGTTCAATTCCATTCAATTGATTTGGCTGCTAAGATAAGTGCTCATTGCCAGTCGTCATTGCGAGACTTGCCAAAGGCAAGGCGAAGCAATCTGACGGGGGTGGAGAAGCAATCTAAGTTCGATAATGGTTATTATGTACTAATCCTCATTACTACTATTAAACTTCCATTGCGCCTGCCTGCCGGTAGGCAGGTCACTCACTTGTACGTTCGGGAATTCTATTGAGTAATAATAGATATTTTCATTATGTCCCCTAGGGACATTTCATAGGTAATTTAAATAATAAACACTACCGTCACGTTCCATCGGAACGTTTGGTTCTTTTTTCATTTTTGAAACTATTACACAATGCGTTCCTATGGAACACTGTAAACATCATGAATTTTGTTCCTACCAATCATGCGTCCCGATGGGACGCTGACCTTTCGTACATTTAAACTCAAAACTAAACATGGCTAATACTTACACACAACTACACATTCAGCTTGTATTTGCAGTAAAATACCGGACATCACTTATACAAACCGAATGGAAAGAAAAATTACATCAATACATTACTGGCATATTTCAAAACAATGAGCATAAAATGTTACAGATAAACAGCATGCCCGATCATATCCATATTTTTATTGGTATGCGACCGAATCAATCTATATCTGCGTTAGTACAAAACCTAATAGCTGAGAGTAGTAAATGGATCAAAGAAAATAATTTTTGCAGATCAGCTTTTGCATGGCAGGAAGGTTTTGGTGCATTTTCCTATTTCAATTCTCATGTGCCTGATGTTATTCGTTATATCCAAAACCAGGGTGCACATCATAAGAAAGAAACATTTTTAGATGAATACCGCCAAATGTTGAAAGCTTTCGAAATTGAGTATGATGAACAATATATTTTTAAAGAACCAGAATAATTATCAAATGTTATATTTAGTGTAGATTATGGACGAAAAAAGAATTCCTTTAAATTACGATCCTGATTTTTTTAGAGAAATCTATTACAAGAATGGAGCTGGCAGTATTTTTACTTACCACCATACAAAGAAACCAATTCTTGTAACTATCCTATTTATTGTAGCTACCACTATACTTTATTTCATTTCCTTAAAGTACTCCAGTCTCAGCTGGCTTATAGTTTTGGGATTGCTAGTAATTGGGTTTTGCCTGACATAATCAGTTGTCGTTATAGTAAGATACCAGAAATGGAAGATTGGTCTTGAGAAATATCTTCAGAAGATGTCTTTATATAAGAATTATGAAATAGGCTTAACCGAAAAATCAATTGAAGTAACTTTTGATTCCTCTTCCACTATAGATAATTGGGATGTTTTTAAAATGGTACAAATTGAAAATGATTACATCACACTATCCAAAAAAGATGAAGAATTGAATTATATTTTCCCAGCAAAATCAATGACTGAAGAGAAATTTGCAACACTAGAAGAGTTTATTAGAACTAAAGTCAAATAATTCATACCTCAAACAAAAACAAAAAACCGTTTGCAAGAATGCAAACGGTGGATCATACTTAATGATCGTCTCCGTTATTGAACAAGTATTTTCTGAACAAACTCTTTATCCGAAGTATATAATCTAAGGAAATATGTTCCTCTTGCTATTGTTGGCGGCAATACGATCGTATTATCCATTCCTGACAATAACTGCATGTTTCCTTTCATCACAAGTATGCCTGCTTCATTCATCAACGTAAAACCGGCCATACCTCTTACATCTATCTTGCTTCGTATGACAATAGAACCTTTTGCAGGATTCAATACTTTGATATCATTTACCAGTGATGAACGTTCATACACAGCAGCAATTTTTGAAAGTTTGCTTTGTCCATCAATATCTACACAACGAATGCGGTAAAATGTAACCCCATTTACAGGGAGATGATCTTTATACGAGTAATGATTCATGTTTGGATCATTTAATGCTGGCATTGTACCAATGCTTGTAAAGCTGGTGCCATTCCCGCTGCGTTCTATCTCAAAATGGTGAGTATTCACTTCATTCACCGTTATCCAATGAAGATCAGAATAGCCATCTTTACGCTGTGCAGTAAAACTTAAAAAGTTAAGTGGCAAAGGATAGCCAGTACTTGCAATTACAAAATTTCCAAATGAAGAAACACTGTTTGAAGTCACATCACCCGTGGCTGTTACATTACCGGTTGCACTGCCACCCTGGTCTGTCCAGTTTGAACCATCAAACCAGCTTGCCCTTATATCAACTATATTGAAAGGTGGAAAAGTAACTTTGCTATTATCCCAATTCAAATGTACGGATGCACTTCCCCCCGACACACGATTTATGGTCCAATATTCACCGGGCATTAATGATCTAATTGGTATCTGTAATTGTGTTTGAAAAGGAGTTGTTGTATTGTATCTCACATTAAACTCTGAAGACCCAGAAAGACTTTCTAATGCTACAGGTCTTAAATAAGTATTATCTCCAACAGGGAAAGTAAAATTAGTACTGCCCATCTTTTTTACCCAACCTGTTACATGCCTGCTATCGGCAGCACCTGAATGTGAAGAACCGCTTTCATAAATAAGATAATTTGGCGTAACAGAAGTATGAATAAGACCGCTTGTAAAAGTATGGGTGTTTGCAATGCTTAAATTATTATTCAAAGTAATACCTGCTGCATTATTTGTAACCAGGTTATATGTTTTAAATACCGCCGAACCATTTAATGCTTGTGCTGATGAACCGCTAAAATATAATGTTCCAGTGCCCGCAGACATTGAGACTTCATCGTTTATCAAATTGGCTTTTACATATATATTACCATTATTTACCAACGTAGCTGACGAACTATTGGTCATATTTCCCACAATGCTAATGTTACCTGAATGTACCCGCAGATTTCCATTGTTTTGAAGCCCTGTTTGTGCAGAAGATATTTCAGCAAATATGCACAGAAAGAAAAATATTTTAATAACCCTCATAGTGTTGTTTTGAACATGCATTATTGGGTGATCACCTGCCAGTTCAGATCAAGCATTGTAACCTGGTCGCCTGAGCTTGCATTTGAGCAATATATTTCAAAATAATCACCAGGTGATATATCCGTTAAATAAATAACAGTTGAAAATTGAGAGGCAGTACCGGATGTACCCGTTCTAAGCGTTGTTTCGCCAAAACGTAAACTCGTATTCCCGTTCTTAACGATGACAAGTGAAATGGTCCTGTTGCCATTATTAACTGACAAGTTTCCAGATATAAAAAATGTACCATCCCTTTTATTAGTTGGCTGGAAGGTGATCCTGTTTACAGAACCCAATGCATTATTCACTGTCCATTTACAGGTAGAATAAGTGCCTTTTGTATAATCCCAGTTTATTTTATACCATGTGTTATTATTCGTAAGTGTAGTGGTAGTAGTGCTATTTACCAGGTTTATATAGCAACTGGGTTTCTTATCTCCCATACCTGCATTTGATTCCAAAATTATATTTGCATCTCTGCCATCTGTTCTGGCAAAATCAAAACCTTCCACATATTTTCCAACATTATTCCATGAATTGCCTGTTATTGAAATACTGGTATAAGAAGTGAAATTAACCGCATCATAATAAATAGCAGTATCGCCACTGGTTGCATTATAATAACCACCTGATGCAAGCTGTATTGTGGCAGATGTAGCTTTACTTAGTTTAACTCCATAATTACATCCAATAAAATCTGTTTCTGCAACTTTAACCGTGACACCGGCCACATTACCATGAATTAAGATCCCGCTTCCATTTGAATTTGCAATGTCACATTCAAATACCCATAACTCAGCATTAGTTGAATCAAGGATAGTATTATAAAATCCATCAAAAGAACAGTCCTTAACTTCATTATAGGTGCCGCTTCCCAATAACCGTATGGCATCTTCCCCAGTCTGTGTGCCATAATTAATTAAAGTAGTTGCATTAAAATCTAACATTTTGAAATAGCAGTCTGTCAGGCAACGAAACATTGGCTTACCGGCCAATCCGGTAGCCGATTGAATAGTGACGGTACCATAAGAGAGACCCTGGATGGTAACTGCATAGGGAAGATTGATCGTAATAGTTTCGGCAAGCTGATATATCTCATCTGCAAGCCTGACAACGGAAGGACCTGTCATATGCAGTTCGAGAAATTCAATTACTTCCTGCAATGTGGTCCAGCTGCTTGTAGAATGTACATCAAGAATATGGTTGTCCTGTGAGTTACTATTGTTCTTAATGACCCAATTGCCTGCTGTTGCTATAAATATTTTTCCTACATTTTTTGTAAGGGTTGTATTGGCAAAACCATCAATAGTAGCCCCACCATTGCCGGCCACAGTGATTAGATCGGTATAAGTGCCTCTATTTTTTACAACTATTTCAAGTCCATTATCTGCGCTGGTAACTATGGGAAGTGTGATCGTAATATCATTACTGGCTAAAACAACACTTTCAGATTTTGTTAATGTGGCATTGGCAGTTTTTGTAACTACATCTTTAAGACCATTACCGATCTTTTTCCATCCAGTACCATCCCAATAATAAAATCCATAAGCAAGCGAACCCGCTGAATTATACACGAGCATACCAGCAGGAACGGTACCTGTTAAAGGCGATGCAGAAGTAAGACTAGTAAGAGTAACCCGTGGAGGGAGAAACCCTTTATCCGTTGCTTCCATTTCAAGCAAGGAGTTTGCATCAATTGTTGCCGGGTTGTTACCGATCTTTACCTGTGTTTTTCCTACTAATACAATCAATAAGAAAGCCAGTGTAAACAGTTGTTTCATGATATTTGGATTTATATATGTTCAAAAAAACTATATGCCTTATTACATGTTTATAACAAGAGTCATTCGTTACTTTTATTTATTCTTTTAATGATAATTCATAATTAATGCCAATAATAAAATAGCTGCTACTGGTAAATGGATTAAAAAAATAAACAGGCACACATAGTTTGCCTCTTTCGAAACCCATCAAAAAACCGGGTTCAATACTTTTGATATCTTTTTCCATTGTTGTTTGCAAGGATAAGCCGGTAAAGAAATTTTTACCGAATGATACACCGGCTTCAGTCCAGCTAAACATGAAACTTGAATTCGTTGTATTTAAACTTTGGCTGAATTGAGCTTCTGTTGACACAAAAAAATCATTTAAATCAATTGCCGATCTGCATGCCAGGGTCACTCCTTTAAATTCACCTGCTGACCAGCCTAACATGGGAGTAATTGATAAATACTTTTTAGCCCCCATTAAAAAGGTTTTCCCCATATACATTGAAAATGTATTTACCTCTTCATAATTATATCGCAGCTCAGTATAAAAACCTTTTTTAGCCTGGTAATGTGCTACCGGCATCCATGAATAAGAAAGCTCTTTGCTTATGCGGTTATAATTTTCCAAGCCGCTTTTAGCCTGGCCATAAGCGATGCTGCAACAACTGAAAAGGATGACAGCCATATTAAGAAGCTTTTTTTTCTTTTCCAATTGATCTTGTTTTTTCGAGTACTGTTACTTCTGCATTTTCCAGGCGTTCCATTAAATGAATGTCTTTTTTGAACGGGTTCCAATAAAAGATAAGCCTGTCAATAGGCTTCCATAATATAACCCAGCTAAAAACATCAATAGTATTATGAAGAGCAGCCGACATCCGCTCATCCATCATAGCGGCTATCACTGAAATGAAAGCCTGCAATGACAATACAATTGTCAAACTGGCCAGGAGCAGTTTAAAAGTTCTTTGCTTGAATTTTATAAACTCCTCAATCTTTAAATGTTTCTTGATCCTGAAATGATTGCGTATAGCTTGTGTAACAGGTGCCACAAATCGCTTATCTGAATAGTCAATACAGATCACCTGGTATTCGAAAACAGCATTTCGTTTTGAGGTAAGTAGTGAATTGTAGATGTATTGTTCAAACTCATGACCCAGCTGTCGCTTATACAAAGGCGCAGGGTCATGCTGGTTGAAATAACTATGTACAGTCTTTTCATCAAGACGCACATAAATATGGTATACATTATCGGATATTGGCTTATCCATTGTTTTTACAGGATTTGGATTATTGATCGGTATGCCTTTTCAGCGGCGATCAATATTATGTAACGTAATCGTGATTTCTTCAATTATTTTATCAATTAAATACTATTCAGCTCTAAGAATTTTTTAAAAATTAATTCAGTACAAACACTTAGTATACAACGGTTGTTAAGCTGCAGTTTTTGGTAATTGAGCAATATTGAACCAAAAGGATTCAATACTTTGAACTATTTCCAAAAACTTGATAAAGTCCATAGGTTTTGTAATAAAGCAATTTGCTGCTCTCTCATAGCAGGCTGCAATATCAGCTTCCGATGATGATGTTGTAAGCATTACCACAGGGATCTTTTTAAGTCTTTCATTGTTCTTTATAAATTCAAGCACTTCAATCCCGTTTATCCTGGGCATATTAATATCCAGCAGAATAAGATTGGGAATTTCGCTTTGGCTGTATTGGCCTTCCTTTTTCAAAAATTCTATGGCTTCTGCGCCATCTCTCACTACTTCCACCTTATTACTCACTTTTAATTCTTTAAATGCTTCAAGGGTAAGGAGTATATCGCCTTCATTATCTTCAACCAATAAGATCTGTAGTTCATTCATAAGTTAGGGTTTTATTAAGTTTTACATTTCAATGTCCTGTCTTATTTGCTATAAGAAACAAATGATACATAAAAGGCTTCTATCTCATGCATCACTTTTGTGTATTTATCGTAATCGATCGGCTTGGTGATATACCAATTCACCTGTTTGTCATAACAATCATTGATATCGTTATCATTTTCAGAACAGGTTAACATTACTACAGGGATATTTTTAAGCTCTTCATCTTTCTTAATTGTATCCAGTAGCTGTTTGCCGTCAATACCTGGCAAATTAATGTCAAGTAATATCAACTGTGGAGTTGGCGCCTGGGAATACGGTCCCTGTTTTTTTAAAAACTTCAACGCTTCTTCGCCATCTTTTACAACCGTAAGCTGGTTTTCCATTTGCATGTCTTTGAATGCTTCTGTGGTAAGGATAATATCCCCTTCATTATCCTCAACCAGTAAAATATTGATCTCATTCATAATTTTGGGTTTTTATTATTATAAAAATTATACTGATTTATTAATTGTAAACATGAATTTGCTGCCGGTACCTGCCGTGGATGAAACTTCAATACTTCCATTGTGCATTTCTGCAATTTTTTTACATATTGCCAGTCCCGTACCGGTGCCGCTATAACCTGCATCATCAGGATGAAGTTTTTTAAATACAACAAAAATTCTTTCAAAATACGCCGGGTCTATCCCTATGCCATTATCAGCAACCGTGATCTTCCATCCTGAAGCTGTGCTCCTGGTATCAACAACAATTTCGCAGGGATCATTTTTACAAAACTTGATTGCATTATCAATTAATTCAGAAATGATCTGAACCAGTAATTTCCTGCTGCCCCACACAACTTGCATTGCGCCGCTTTTAATAATTACATTTTTTGTTTTAATGAGTTCGGCCGATCTTTCTTTTATCTCGTTCAATACATCATTCAGATCAACATCAGCAAACTCATATTTTAAAGAATTTAATCTAGAGTATTCAAGCAGATCAAATATCAGGGCTTTCATTTTCTCTGAACCCCTGACAGCATATTCAATAAACTGCTTAGCACTATCATCTAATTTATCGGCATGCTTCTTTTCCAATAAATCCAGAAAACCTGTAACCATTCTTAAAGGGGCCTGCAGATCATGCGTAATGATATAGGTAAACTGGTTCGTTTCCTTAACAAGCTCATCGTATTTTTTTTGGAGTTGCTCCAGTTCATGGCCTGTAGTTTTTTTTGCATCCTGAAAAATGCCGATCACTGTTTGTTGGTCTTTTTCCATTCTGAATGTTTTAAGCCCTGAGTTTAGGTAATGTAAAATGAAATGCGGTTCCTTTGCCATACTCTGATGTCATCCAAATTTTTCCACCGTGTGTTTCTACAATTTTTTTACAGGTTACTAACCCCAGACCGGTTCCGGGATATTCCCCTTTACCATGCAACCGCTGAAATGCTTTGAACAGTTTATCCTGGTCTGATTCTTTTACACCGATACCATTATCACGTACTGTAAACTTCCAGTAATCCTGTTCTTCATCAATACATATCTCCACATGTGGAGGAATATCTTTCTTGCGGAATTTAATACCGTTGCTTACGAGGTTAAGAAATAAGCGGTACAATGCACTTTCTGTGCCTTCAACAATGGGTAGGTTATTTTGCACATACATATCTGCAGCAGTATCCGCCATAACTATACTCATATCATTTTGTACAAGTTCAACTACCGATGAAAGATTGACAAATCCTTTTTTAGCATTTTTATTACCTGAACGGGAGTACTCCAGCAGGTCGCGAATAAGTATGGTCATTCTGTCTGCGCCATCTTTTGCCCTGTCGATATATGATCTTGCCTGCTCATCAAGCTGGGAAGAATATTTTTTATCCAGCAAACCTAAAAAGCCGCTAACCATTCTTATTGGCTCTTGCAGATCATGCGCAGTAATGTTTGCAAACTGCTCAAGACTTTTATTAAGCTGTAATATCTCTGCTTCGGCATTTTTTCTTTCTGAAATATCTTCCAGTGTGCCTTCAAAATATTTGAAATCACCATTATCATTTCTGCCAATACTAATATTAGCACTTACCCAGATGGGCTTACCGGTTTTTGTTAGCACCTGCATTTCATAATTTTCAATATGCCCTTGTTGAGAAATTAACTCAGACATTCTTTTTCTATCTTCCGGATCTGCATATATCTGGGAACCGATATCTTTTATCGAACAGATCAATTCTTCAGGAGTATCATAGCCAAATATCTTTGCCATTGACTTGTTCGCCATGATGAATTGGCCATCTTTTGTACTGCGATAAATTCCATCTGCGCTGTTATCAAAGATTTCTTTGAATTCCTTTTGTGCTTTCAGCAATTCTTTTCCTGCATTCAATCTGTCGGTTATATCCTGTGTAGTACCAAACAAACCGATGGCTTCGCCTTTTTTATCATAGAGCACAGTGCCCTGCTCATGCACCATTGTGATGCTGCCATCCTTTCTCATCAATTCATGTTCAAATTCAAACTGACCTTTGCCGGCAGTAACATCAATGATCATTTCTCTTATTTTCAACTGGTCTTCTTTTTTAAAATGATCAAGGTAGCTATCGAAGGTCAGGTTAAATTTTCCCCGCTCCTGGCCGAATATTTTAAATTGTTCCTGGCTCCATTTTAATTTCCCGTTAGCAAAATTCCATTCCCAACTGCCGATCCGGGCAATTCGTTGCGCTTCTTTGAACTTAAAATGGTTTATCAGCACCCGTTGTTGCGTTATTTTAAATGAGAGGGATGCAGTGACCATGATTGTAATAAAAACAAGAAGTAAAACAAGAAGACCCCCTTTATTGATACGGCTATAATTGTTAATACTTTTAGTAGAAACAAGGAACTGGTTTACAAAATATTTTTTCAATGATTCCAGTTCGGTATCCAATTGGTCCCGGATAAAAATATTTTCAGGCAACTGCATAAATGACACTGCTGCCTCCTGGCTAACAAACCGGAAAAGGAATAAGCCGCTATCCAGATTTTTATGTCGTGTCTGCATCAGCACTTCTAATTTACCCACTCTCTTTATATCAGCGGGGTCTGTACAGTTTTGATAAAGTGTTTCAAAGCATTTTCCTGATAATGTTTTAGTGCTGGAGTATTTTTTCAGAAAATTGAAGTCAGATGTAAGTTGAAAAGCTCTTTTATCAGATTCCATTTGCAACTGGATAGTGATAAGCGAATCTACATTCATGATATTCTTTTCTGTTCTTAATATAACATCCTGAAGATCTACCTGCTTATTAAAACTGAAAAAAATAACACTGAAGCTGGTCAGTACAATGATCAACGCACCCATGAAGAAAAGAAGTATATTTCTTTTAAATTTTTTCATCCCTTTACAGGTTTAACGGGTATTGTAAAATGAAATGTGCTGCCTTTTCCTAATGATGACTCCACCCAAATTGATCCCCTGTGTAACCGGATAATTTTTTCACAAATCGCCAGCCCCACGCCATTCCCTTCATAAGATTCATTCTGATGTAATCGCTGAAACAGGTTGAATATCTTTTCTGAATAATCAGGGCTTATCCCTATACCATTATCCTGTATGCTAAATACATAATTGTCATCTTTTACCCGGCTATTGACATTAATCACGGGTTGCTTATCGCTTTTGTATTTAATAGCATTTCTAATTAATCTCATTAGCAATTGCTGCATGAGTGTGGCATCAGCATAAATAACCGGTAATTGCTTTATCGTTACCTGGGCATTATACTTCTCTATAAATCCTGAAAGATCTTTCACCACCTGTTGTGATACAGTATTCATATCAACCAGGGAGAAGCCTTCCCTGTCTATCGAAAATTTTGAGTATTCCAGCAAGTCGAGTATAAGTTTTTTGATACGGTTTGAACCATCCACAGCATACTGAATGTATTCTGTCGCCTGCCCATCAAGGCTGGCAGCGTATCGTTGCTGCAATAACTGTAAAAAACTATTGATCAACCGTAAGGGTTCCTGCAAATGATGGGTGGCTACATATACAAAACGTTCAAGATCGGCATTAGAACATGCCAGCTCAAATGCTCTTCTTTCCAGGTCCTGGTAAAGCAATGTGAGTTTTTCTTCCGTAGTTTTTTGCTTTGTAATATCATTGATGCTGCAAATGATCTCTTTTACATTTTTTTCACTATCCAATAGTGGTTCAGCATTTACCAGTAACCAGAGTTTTTCATTTGTAACAGGTTTTGTGTAACCGATCACCGAATTTGAAACCGCTTTCCTGCTTTGCAAAGCAACTATTGCCGGATGCATGTGAAGGGGCAGTGGGGAGCCATCAAGAGCGGTAAAACCTAAGTTATTATCCGCATATTGACCGGATATTTCGTTTTCAGATAAACCTAATATTTCGCAGGCTGCTTTATTACAAAATAATATTTCTGCAACCGGGCCGTATAAAATAACTCCTACTTTAAGGATATTAATCAAGCGGTCCGTCCGCTCCCTGCTGGCTGAAAATGAAATATGATCTATTACCCCTTTCATTGATAAATGAGCTGTGAAAACCGATTCCAGGAAGAGTTGAGCTGTACAATCAAATGAGAATGGGAAGTAAGCGATGGTTTCAAATACCATCTGCCAGGAACAGGGATACGATACTTCTCAAACTTATGTGCAGTTTTTCTTCATTGGATACCGGATAACCACGAGCAATTTTGAATGGTTAAAAAAACAAATAGTATAACTATGTAACAAGTATAAAATTGAGTGAAAGAGGTAAAAGATGTTCTTTTATGGGTAAATACTTATTTTTTTTAAAGAATTTTTCTTAATCTTATAAAAGTTAAGATAGCAGGAATTGAAAACCCGGTAACAAATATCCTGGCGGCAACAAAGTA
>FKKE01001386.1_pt2 | contig 24583 bp, 20 predicted proteins | sample 1106331 | NCBI WGS metagenome assembly FKKE01 (sample SAMEA3931202, study PRJEB13176) | freshwater metagenome | biome: Drinking water system; feature: drinking water; material: freshwater | place: China | collected 2013-02-06
AATGTCGGACAGGCTCCTAGGGACGGTCCTTGTGGACCATCCCACAACGGCATCTGTGTCTGATTTCACGACAGCCCGGCCGCAGGGGCTGAGAGATGAACCCGCCGGCCGATTATCCTCGATTGGTTCACCCCGACAGGTGGTCGTGCGTTGGTTGACTCGACAGGCACCGGAGCGCCGCGTGACGGTCGGTCTCGGCGAGCGCAGCTATGAGATCGTCATTCGGCAAGGGGTGCTCTCCGAAGTGGGTGAGGCGCTATCGGCCCTCGGGCTTTCCGGGAAGGCCGCCGTCGTGACGAATCCGATCGTCGGCCGACTGTACGGTCGCCGAGTAGTGCGCTCGCTCAAAAAGGCCGGACTCGCGCCAATCGTCGTCACGGTCCCTGAAGGGGAACGACACAAGACCCTCCAGTCCGTTGCGCTCGTGCTGGATGAGTTGGCGCAGGCCCGCTTCGAACGGGGCTCGACGGTAATCGCGCTCGGCGGCGGCGTCATCGGGGACCTGGCCGGATTCGCCGCCGCGATCTACCTGCGCGGGATTCAGTTCGTCCAGATTCCCACCACCTTGGTGGCGCAGGTCGACTCCAGCGTGGGAGGCAAGACGGGTGTGAACCATGAGTTGGGGAAAAACCTCATCGGGGCTTTCTACCAGCCAAGACTGGTCCTGATGGATCCCGCCACGCTGCAAAGCCTTCCGGAACGGGAGTGGCGGGCGGGATTGGCCGAGGTGATCAAATATGGGGTCATTGCGGATGAGAATCTGTTTGCGTCCCTGGAAGAGAACATCGAGCCGATTCTGAAACGGGACGAAGCTTTGGTCGCCAATATCGTCGCGCGGTCGTGCCAGATCAAGGCCTCGGTGGTCGAACAGGACGAGCGGGAGGGGGGGCTGCGACGGATCCTCAACTACGGCCATACGATCGGCCACGCCTTGGAGGCCTTGGGGCGGTATCGCCGCTTGATTCACGGCGAGGCCGTGGCGATCGGGATGGTCTATGAGGCGGAACTGGCCATGCGACTGGGGCTCTGTACGGGGGAGGTCGTGGCGCGTCAGCGGCGTCTGGTCGGACGGGCCAGGCTTCCGACCGAAGCGCCGGCATTCCGGTTCTCCGCCCTTTGGACCGCCATGCAGCATGACAAGAAAGTCACCCGGGGCCAGGTGCAATGCGTGCTTCCCAGAGCCATCGGCCAGGTGGAACTCAAATCACTGGCCCGTCAAGACGTGCAGGATTGGTGTGCGGAGCGGACGCGAACGGGCCGCGGGGCTCCCGCGCGTCGTCGGCGCCGCTGAGAGGGTCGTGCGCGATGCCGTCGAAAAAGCCTGATACATCGCCGGATGGACTGGAGCAGGCGCTCCGCCAGAAGATGCGCGAGGTGGACGTCCTGCATCGCATCAGCGAATCGATCAGCAGCAGCCTGGACCTCGAGACGGTGTTGCGCCATATCGTCGAGGTCGTCGTCGAGGTGACCAAGGCCGATGCCTGTCTGCTCTACCTGCTCTCCGACAGTCGCGCGGAGTTGATCCTGCGGGCCTCCAAGAATCCGCATCCGAAGCTCATCGGCCGGATCACGATCGGCATGGGCGAGGGCATCACCGGCTGGGTGGCCCGGGAGCGCACCCGCGTGGTGATTCCCAGCAATGCCAGCGACGATCCTCGGTTCAAGTTCTTCCACAATTTGCCGGAAGACCGCTATCAGGCCTTCGTCTCCGTGCCGATTCTGGCGAAAAAAGAAGTGATCGGGGTCATCAATGTGCAGCACAAGCGTCCGCGCCGGTATCGCGACGACGAGCTGGCCCTTCTGACGACGATCGCCAATCAAGTGGGCGGCGCCATCGAGAACGCCCGGCTCTACACGGAGATGCGGCGCAAGGCCGTGCAGGTGGAGACATTGTCGCAGGTGTCGGAGACCGTCGTGTCCAACCGCTTGCTGGACGATGTCTTGCAGTTGATCGTGGCCATGACGGCCCAGATGATGAATTCAAAGATCTGTTCCATCATGCTGCTGGACCAGGACAAGGGCGAATTGAGGATCGCGGCCACCCAGAGCTTGAGCGAACAGTATCGTCGCAAGCCGAACTTGAAACTGGGGCAGAGCATCAGCGGGCGCGCGGTCCTCGATCGCCGCCCCATCATCGTACCGGACGTCACCCAGGACGGCGATTACATGTATCCGGAGATGGCGAAGAAAGAAGGGCTCTGCTCCCTCCTCTCGGTGCCCATGTTGATTCGCGACAAGGCCGTCGGCGTGATCAACAGCTATACCTCGGTGCCGCACAGCTTCACGCAGGAGGAAGTGAAGCTGATGCAGGCGATCGCCAACCAGGCGGCCATCGCCATGGAGCACGCGACGCTGCTGGAAAAGTCCTTCGAGATGCAGGAAGCCCTGGCGGTCCGCAAGCTGGTCGAGCAGGCCAAGGGGTACCTCATGCGCTCGAAGAAGCTGACGGAGGAAGAGGCCTTTCGCCTCCTGCAGCGGCAGAGCATGGATTTGCGAAAATCCATGCGGGAGATCGCCGAAGCCATCCTGCTGGCTGGTGAAATTGAATCCGGTGTCGGTGAAAAGGCTCGGTACTGAGGGCGCCGGACGGGCTCCTAGGGAATGGTCGGCGAAGACTTCTTCAGCAAGGGCTTTAGCCCGCCCTCCGCCCCGCGGTCGCCGAGCTGCCGCTGCAAGGCGCGGAGTTCTTCTCGGAGGGTTTCCAACTCCTTCTCCTGGCGGGACAGGGCGTCCTTCATGTCCTGGACCGCTTCTCCGCCTGTGACCGGCGACGATGAGGGCGCCGCGGTCAGACCGCCTCCTGCATTGGAAGTGGGCGGCAGCATGGCCGGCGTGACGGCCTGCTCGACGTTCCCGAGTTTCGCCAGTTGTTCAAAATTGACCGAGACCCTATAGCTCAGGGGATCGGCCAGCACCCAGGATTGGGGCGGCGCGTTGAGGACGCGTGCCGCTTCCGGCAGGAACGCTACTTCACGCCCTTCGAGTCCTGTCGTTTCTCCGTAAGAAGATTTCGTGCGGTATCGTTTCAGCGACAGCTGAATCGTCGGACTGTTGACAAAGAGGGTTCCCACCGTGAAGACGGACTCGGTCTCCGTGTGATGGTAGATCTTGAAGTGGAGGCGCTGGTCGTAGGAGGCCTGCGTGAGACCGTAGGCGAGGGCGGGCACCAGAAAGTCCCTCGCGTCCTTCGAGAACACCGGCACGGCCTGCGCGTCGACGCGCGGGGTGATCGGGTGGGGAGTCTGTTGGGGTTGGATTCGAACGCCCGCCAGGAATTGATCGATCAGCACCGGGTTGAGGGCCACCGGATGGGTAGCGTGAAAGGCCCGTGTCTGTCCGCCCCAGGTCGCGGACGTGCCGCGTTCCGACAACTGCTCGAGCCACACCGTGCCTTGGGGCGTTTCGGCCAACGGTTTCAGCGAAGGCCCGCTTGCACAGCCGACGGCCGCGAGGACCGACACGACGCAGCCCGCAAGGCGACGGAGGGATGAGACGCCGGCCAGGAGTCGGGATTTCACGCTCGCAGTCTATCACAAACCGTTCGAAAACCCACCGGTGCTTGACATCATTTTCGTGATGGTGCTATAACCGCGCGCATCCTGACGGGAACAATGGCGTTCCTGACGGGAAGCAGGCGACGGACAATGACGTCCTCGGGCCTTAAAAAGGCTTGAGGGCGTTTTTTTTTGGCATGGACGAAATGTTCAGACTGGCGATGGCTCAGATGAATCCGGTGGTGGGGGATTTGAGCGGCAATGTCCGCCGCATCAAGAGCTTCCTGGCCGAGGCCAAAAAGGCCAAGGCCGATCTGGTCGCCTTTCCCGAATTGGCGCTCACGGGTTATCCGCCAGAAGACCTCGTCCTGAAGCCGGGGTTTCTGAGAGACGTGGGACGCGCCATGAACGAACTGGTCCGGACGCCTGGTCCGGCCTCCGTGGTGGGATACGTGAGCGAGGGGGAGGCGGAAGCCCGTCGGACTGAGCCGACCATCGTGCCGGCCGGCCACCAGGCGATCTACAACGGGGCCGCCGTCATCGTCGAACGCCGATTGGTCACCACCTATTGCAAGCAGTATCTGCCGAACTACGGGGTCTTTGACGAGAGCCGCTACTTTACACCGGGGAAAACGATTCCCCTGGTGACGCTCCACGGCGTCCCCCTCGGGATCAATATCTGCGAAGACATTTGGTTCCCGGACGGACCCACACGCGTCCAAGCGGCCGCCGGGGCGCTCGTCATCGTGAATATCAACGCGTCGCCGTTTCATCTCGGCAAGAGCCGGTTTCGGGAACAGATGCTGGCGACCAGGGCGCAGGACAACGGCGTGATCGTGTCCTATACCAACGTGGTGGGCGGACAGGATGAGTTGGTGTTCGACGGGAGCAGCCTGGTCGTGGATCAGCAGGGGAACATCATCGCCAGGGCCAGGGCCTTCGAAGAGGAGCTGCTGGTCGTGGATCTCGACGTGGCGGCCGCCGCCCGAGAGCGAGCCGCGCAGCGTGGTCGCCGGTGGCGTGACGCGAAACGCGCGGCCCATGTCAAATCCCTGGTGGCGGGTAGGAAAAAATTGCCGGGTCCACGCTCAAGAGTTTTGCCCGATCTGGCGGCGCCCTTGTCGCCGCTGGAGGAAGCCTATCAAGCCTTGGTCGTCGGGGTCCGCGATTACGCCGGAAAAAATGGGTTCAAGCGGGCGGTGATCGGCCTCAGCGGGGGCATCGACTCGGCCCTGACTGCCGTCATCGCCGTCGACGCCTTGGGGGCGAAAAATGTCTTGGGCGTCTTCATGCCCTCGCCCTATACCTCCCGCGAAAGCCGCGAAGATACGAAGGAACTGGTACGGCGATTGCAGATTGAACTGCAAACGATCCCCATCACCGCAACCTTCCGCTCCTACCTGCGGGCGCTCGCACCATCATTTCGCAACAGGGGGACAGACAGTACGGAAGAGAATGTCCAAGCGCGGATTCGCGGAAATTTGTTGATGGCCCTGTCGAATAAGTTCGGCTACCTGGTGTTGACGACCGGCAACAAGAGCGAGCTGAGCGTAGGATACGCCACGCTGTACGGCGACATGGCGGGCGGGTTCGCGGTGATCAAGGACGTTCCGAAAACGATGGTGTACGAACTGGCGGCATTGCGGAATCGACGAGGCGACCGGCCCGTGATCCCCAAGCGGATTTTCGACCGGGCGCCCACGGCGGAACTGCGACCGAATCAGAAGGACGAAGATTCGTTGCCGCCCTATGCGATCCTCGATCCCATTCTGAAAGCCTATGTCGAGGACGATCGGGCGGCGGAGGAGATCGTGGCCATGGGGTTTGATCGCGCGACGGTCGATCGGGTCATCGCCATGGTCGACCGGAGCGAATACAAGCGGCGCCAGGCGCCGATCGGCATCAAAATTACACATCGAGCCTTCGGCAAAGATCGCCGGATGCCCATTACGAATCACTATCGGTCCACGACCTAGGGTGTCGATCAGAAACGCTGCGAGGAGCGCAGGGAGATCCCGCGGCGGTGACAGAGAATCGGACCGGCCAAGAAGCCGGTCACAGAGCTTGGCCTATAGGCCAACAAGGGGCAAGAGATGGCCTCCTCTCAGCGAGAGAGCCAAGGGCCTGCGTGCCTCTTCAGCAGTGGACTTTCACCAGGAGGGACGAGATGAGGGGGGTACGGTTCGGGCGAATGTGTGGGGTCATCGCATTGGTTCTGGGGCTGACAGGGACGAGCCTCTCGGCGTTCGCGCAGGATAAGCCGAAGCAAGAAGAGAGTCCTTCCGCAGTGTCCATGGTGCTGCAGGGCGATTCGTTCTTTGGATTCAATCCTGCCATCGCCGGGACGTACAAGTTGTCGTCCGATCTGGCCATCGCCTATCAGGGCGTGTGGTGGACGGATATCTCCGGCCTTGGCGTACACGATGCGAATACCTGGATTGAGACCGACCTCGGCGTGAACATGACCTTTCTGAACAAGCAGCTCTCCGTGACGCCCATGCTCGGGTTCGTGCACGGTATGTTGCTCTCGTCGCGCGGCGGCGTGTTCCCGAACGGCGACGGCAGCCGGAACGAGCGGACGACGGCCTTCGAAGGCGTCGTGCCGAACCTCACCGCCAACTGGCTCTCCGACCGCTTTGAGGGCGAGTTCTACATGGGCTACTACAAGGCGTTGCGGGAGGAAGGGGGATCCAATGCGGACGGCGGGGCTGCGGGCTGCAGCACGATTGGATCCGTTGACTGCGGACTGGGAGGCGGCGCCACATCAAACAGAGGCAATGGTGGACGTGGAAGCTGGGACTTCCTGCATTACTGGTTCAACGCGGGCGTGCGTGCCAACGATATCATTTCCTTTGGCGTGCACTACGAACATCTGCTTTCGACCAGGGCCTCCGCGATCGGGGGGGGAACAGCCTCCGGTCGTGGCTACCAACAGGATTACTACCGCTGGATCGGGCCCTATGTTGAAGCCAAGCTGCCGGGTTCCATGGCGCTGCGGTTTACCGTGGGCAAAGACACGGCCGACAACGAAGACTTCTATAAGTTGAAGTTCGTGAAGACGTTCTAGTGAATCTCAGACGATGAATCGGAGCGTCACGGCGGAGCCGGAAGTCGCGAGCTTCCGCGACTCCGCCGTGTCCCGCTTCCGTGAAACCGGCGCGAAGGAGGCTACCGTGAGCGGAGGGTTGATGAGCAGGATGACGGCGGGGCTGGCCGTCACCGGAACGATGACGGCGATCGGCGCGGCCGACGCGTGGGCGCAGGCCGCCGCCGCGGCGCCCAAACTTGATACCGGGGACACGGCCTGGGTGTTGATGTCCTCGGCGTTGGTGCTGGCGATGGTGATACCGGGGCTCGCCCTGTTCTACGGCGGGCTGGTCCGGAGCAAGAACGTGCTCGGGACGATCATGCACAGCCTGGTCATCCTGTGCGTCGTGAGCCTCGTGTGGATTATCTTCGGCTACAGCCTCGCGTTCGGCCCGGATAAGGGAGGGGTGATCGGAGGATTGGAATGGTTTGCGTTGAGCGGGGTGGGAGCCGATCCGCATCCGACCTATGGGCCCACGATTCCGCACCAAGTCTTTATGGTCTTTCAGCTCATGTTCGCCGCGATCACGCCGGCCCTGATTACGGGCGCCTTCGCGGAGCGGATGAAATTCAGCGCGCTGCTGACCTTCAGTCTCCTCTGGTCCGTGATCATCTACTGCCCGATCGCGCACTGGCTCTGGGGCGGCGGCTGGCTGGGCAAGATGGGCGCGTTGGATTTCGCCGGCGGTGCGGTGGTGCACATCAGTTCCGGGATCAGCGCCTTGGCCTGCGCGCTGATCATCGGCCAGCGCAAAGGGTACGGGACCGATTACATGGCGCCGCATAATCTTCCGATGGTGCTCCTGGGGACGGGACTCTTGTGGTTCGGGTGGTTCGGGTTCAACGCGGGCAGCGCCCTCGGCGCCAACGGTCTGGCGGGCAGCGCCTTTGTCGCGACCCATACGGCTGCGGCCACGGCGGCCCTCGTGTGGATGGCCGTTGAATGGGCCCATCGGGGGAAACCCACCGTGCTCGGAGTGGCCAGCGGGGCCGTCGCCGGCTTAGCCACCGTCACCCCCGGGGCAGGATTCGTGGGCCCGTTCTCGGCCTTGCTCATCGGCATCATGGCGGGTCTTCTGTGCTATTTCGCCATTGTTTGGAAGGGGAAGTTCGGCTATGATGACTCGCTCGATGTGGTCGGCATCCACGGCGTCGGCGGGGTGGTCGGCATTCTGGCGGCCGGGTTGTTTGCCTCAAAAACCGTCAATCCCGCGGGGGCGGATGGGCTCTTCTTCGGCAACCCCGCTCAATTCGGCATCCAGGCCGTCACTGTGCTGGCGGTTGCCGCGTTCTCCTTTATTGGCACTTACGTCCTGTTGAAGCTGGTCGACGGCATGGTCGGGTTGCGGGTGGCTCCGGACGAAGAATCCCTCGGACTCGACCTGAGCCAGCACAACGAACGGGCGTACTCTTAAGACAAGGCAATGGGCGAGAGGCAATGGGCAATGGGTGGAGAGGAGATGAGGGTGAAGGCGGCGGGAAATCTTTTCGCCTATCGCCTCTTGCCCATAGTCTAAGGGAGCTGTCATGAAACTGGTTGAAGCGATCATTAAGCCGTTCAAACTCGACGAAGTCAAAGATGCGCTGTTGGAAATCGGCGTCCAGGGCATGACCGTGACCGAGGTCAAAGGTTTCGGGCGGCAGAAAGGTCACAAGGAGACCTATAGAGGAACCGAGTATACGATCGAGTTTGTTCCGAAGGTCAAGCTCGAAGTCGCCGTGACGGATGCGCAAGTTCCCCGCGTCATCGAAACGATCACGCGGACGGCGAAGACCGGCAGCATCGGGGACGGCAAGATTTTCGTCCGGGATCTGTCGGCAGCGGTCCGCATTCGAACAGGGGAGACCGGAGATACGGCTCTATGACGTTGGCGGTCGGGGAACAGCCGGCTCGATCCACGCCCGCGGTCGTCCCCGATTCGACGGCCACGAGTTCCATGCTGGCCGAGCAGCGCCAAGCCATCTATCGGCGCCTGCTGGACGGTGTTTCCGGGTCCGAAGTCGTCGCCGCCCTGACCGAACTGCTCGACGGCATCATTATCGGCCGATACCGTACCGAGGTCCGCAAGGCGGGCGGGACCGTCCTGACCGCGGGGATGCAGTCCTGCTGTCTGGTGGCGCTGGGCGGCTACGGGCGTCGCGAACAAGCGCCCTACTCCGACGTCGACCTCATGCTCCTGTTCCGGCCGGATGTCCGTTCGGCCGTCCAGGAGATCGTCAAACTCACCCTGCACCCGCTCTGGGATCTGGGGTTTCAGATCGGCCACAGCGTCCGCACCATCGCCGACTGCCTTGAACTCTCGCTCTCGGATCTCTCCGTGCGCACTTCCATGATGGAAGCCCGCTTCCTCGCCGGGAGCGCCCAACTGTTCCAGGAATTTCACGATCGCTACGTTCGGAAGATCGTCACCCGGGGAGTGGATCGGTTTCTCGATCAGAAGCTGGAAGAACGCCGGAGGGAATACGAGAAGTTCGGCGAAACGATTTATCTCCTCGAACCCAATGTGAAAAAAAGTAAGGGCGGGCTGCGCGATCTCCACGTGTTGCAGTGGGCGGGCATGGCCCGGTATCGCGCGGGCACGATTCAGGAGCTGTCCGATCGGGGTCTCCTGTCCCGCAAGGACTTCGTGGCTTTGAAAGAGGCGCGGGATTTTTTGTGGCGTGTCCGGGCCTTCATGCATTTTCGCGCCGGGTCCGCCCAGGAAATTCTGTCGTTTGAAGAGCAAGTGTGGTTGGCCGCGCAATTCGGATATGCCGATCGTCCCCATTTGCTGGCGGTCGAACAGTTCATGCAGCAGTACTATCAGCACACGATGGGGCTGCATGAGCGGTGCATGCGATTCGTGGATCGGTGCCGAAGCGTCCCGGTCTGGCGGCGGATCAGTCGGTTGCTTCCCGCGCCGCGGGTCGAAGACCATTTCGTCATCCGCGGCACGACCCTGACGGTCGCGGATGAGGAGCGGACTCCCGTCTTGGAATCACCCGCTCAGCTGGTGCGGCTGTTTGATGTCGCCCGACGATATCATGTCACCATCGTGCCGCCCCTGATCGAGGACATCCATCGCCAGGTCGAATCGATGCCGGAAGAGGCGTTTCGAACGCCGGAAGTCAGCCGCTTGGTCCTCGATATCCTGGCCGGGCCGGGCGCGGCCCGCACGCTCGAGGCCATGCACCGGTCGCATTTGCTGGAGAAGCTGATTCCCGTGTTCAAGACGGTCCGCGGCCTCATGCAATTCAACCAGTATCACAAGTACACGGTGGATGAGCACAGCCTGCTGGCCGTGGGCAAGGCGGAGGCCTGCGCGCAGGATCAGGGCCTGTTGGGGCAGGTCTACCGGGAGATTCACCGAAAAGATCTGCTGCACCTCGCCGTGCTGCTTCACGATCTGGGAAAGGGACAGGAACGGGATCATAGCGAGGTGGGCAGAGAGCTGGCCGAAGACACGGCGGGGCGACTGGGCCTCGATGAGCAAGAGACGCGCACGCTGGTCTTTCTGGTCCATCAGCATTTGCTGATGGCGCATACGGCCTTCCGTCGCGATCCCTATGACGAGAAGGTGTTGCTGACATTCGCCCGCGCGGTCGGCACGCCGGCGGTCTTGAAGCAGCTCCTGGTTCTCACGGCCGCCGACATCGCCGCGGTCGGGCCAGGGGTGCTGACGAAGTGGAAAGAGTCATTGCTGACCGAGCTCTATCTTCGGACGCTTCCGGAAGTGTCGGGTGAGCGGGAGACCGCCCACGGCGCGGAACGGATGACACAGCTCGCCGCGGAGGTGGCCAAGCTGGTGCCGGAGTCGGTGAGCGCCGACTGGATCGACCGGCAACTGCGCCAGTTCCCCCTGCGCTATCTCTTCGGCACGGCTCCCGCACGGGTTGCCGCGCACCTGAGCGCCATCAGGACCTTGCAGCCCGATCACGTGGCGGTGGCGGACAGTTTCATTCAGGAGACCGGCGCCTGCGAATATACGGTCATCACCTACAACGACATTATTCCGGGGATTTTTTCAAAGATCGCCGGGGTGATGGCGGCCAATGGGCTGCAAGTGTTGGATGCGCAGATCATCACCCGGGACGACGGCGTGATCGTCGACACGTTTCTGGTCACCGATCCCGATTATGCCGGCGCGCCGCCGGCGGATCGGCGCGAGTCGATCGCCGCATCCATCCGGGCCGTGCTCACGGGAGCCGAAACGGTCGATGCCATGGTGACAAGGGGAGGGCGGCTGACCTTGGCTCGGCGGCTGCCCGCCAACCACCAGCCGACCGAGGTCCAGATCGACAACGACACCTCCGACCGCTTCACGATCATCGACGTGTTTGCCGATGACCGGCAGGGCTTGCTGTACATCATCACGCGGGCGATCTTCGTCCTGGGCCTCTCGGTGCATGCCGCGCGCATTTCCACCCGCCTGGATCAGGTGGTCGACGTCTTCTATGTGACGGAAAACGCAGGGGGAAAAGTCGAGGATCCGGTTCGGATCGAGACCGTTCGTGCCCAGCTCAGACAGGAAATCGACCGGTTTCTCGATTCAAAAAATCCGTAGACTCATCTACCCTGTTTCGCTATCATCCGTGGCCTTAATGAGCTGTCAACCGCCGGTCGTCAACCGCCAATCGAAGGAGGGGGCAGAATGAATCCGCGCGAAGTATTGGATTTTTGCAAGAAGAACAAGGTGCAAGTGGTCGACCTCAAGTTTGTCGACCTGTTGGGGACCTGGCAGCACTTTTCGATTCCGGTGGAAGAGCTCAACGAAGGCACGTTTAAGGACGGGTCTGGTCTGGACGGCTCGTCGATCCGCGGCTGGAAGGCGATCAATAACAGCGACATGCTCGCCGTTCCGGATCCCGCCACGGCCTGCTTGGATCCGTTCACGACGGTGCCGACCCTGAGCCTCGTCTGCAACATTATGGATCCGGTCACGCGGGAGACCTACGATCGCGATCCGCGCTACATTGCCCAGAAGGCGGAGAAGCACCTCAAGAACACGAAGATCGGCGACACCTCCTACTGGGGCCCCGAGGCCGAGTTCTTTATTTTCGACAATGCCCGGTTCGATCAGACGAGCCACAGCGGATACTACTACGTCGATTCGGAAGAGGGCATTTGGAATTCCGGTCGTGAGAACTGTCCGAGCGGCGGGTACAACAACTTAGGCAACAAGATTCGTCACAAGGAGGGGTACTTCCCCGTCGCCCCGACGGACACGCAACAGGACATTCGCAGTGAGATGATCGTGGAGATGCAAAAGGTCGGCATCCCGGTCGAGAAGCACCACCACGAAGTCGCCACGGCGGGGCAGGCTGAGATCGATCTGCGGTTCGATTCGCTCGTGTCGATGGCGGACAAGATGATGATGTACAAGTACATCGTCAAGAACGTCGCCCGACGGCACGGCAAGACAGTCACGTTCATGCCGAAGCCGCTCTTCGGGGACAACGGGTCGGGTATGCACACGCACCAGAGCATCTGGAAAGACGGGAAGCCCCTGTTCGCGGGCAAGGAATACGCCGGCATTTCGGAGCTCTGCTTGAATTACATCGGCGGGATTTTGAAGCATGCGCCAGCCTTGGCAGCCTTCACCAATCCGACGATGAACTCCTACAAGCGGTTGACGCCCGGCTTCGAGGCGCCGGTGCTGCTGGCCTATTCGAGCCGAAACCGATCCGCGGGCATCCGCATTCCCATGTATTCGCCCAGCCCGAAGGCTAAACGGATCGAGGTGCGTTTTCCGGATCCGGCCGCCAATCCCTATATCGCGTTCGCCGCGATGCTCATGGCTGGATTGGACGGGATCGAGAACAAGATCAATCCCGGCGCCCCGATGGAGAAGGATCTGTACGATCTGGAGCCGAAGGAATTGGCCAAGGTTCCCACCATGCCGGGCAGCCTGGATGATGCCCTTCGGAACTTGGAGAAGGACCATCAGTTCTTATTGAAGGGCGGTGTCTTCACCGAAGATTTGATCGAGACGTGGATCTCCTACAAGCGGAGCAAGGAAGTCGACCAGGTGCGACTGCGACCGCATCCCTATGAGTTCTTCCTCTACTACGACTGTTAACGGCGCGGAAGTAAGTGGGTTCGCTTGACACGGTGTCAGGGCTCCCCCCCAAGTAAGGGAGAGCCCGTTCTTCCAGAGGGGTTGCAATCTGGAGCAAAAGGTCGTATAAGGGAAAAATTAGTTTCGTGAGAACAACGAAGTTCCTGCGAAACTATAAGTCGAGGATATAACGCATGGTCTGACGATGTGGTGAGACCGTGCGAGGCTGGCAAAGGCGCCAGCGTCTGACGAAGCGACCGGACTCCTGGTCGAAGCGTGAGATGTTGGCGCCTTTGCTTTTTCCGCCTCGAGCTCGAACTGGGAACGACGGATACAGAACCGCGAAGAACCGGCAGGCAAGCGGAGGCCTTATGAACGGATCGGTGGAGAGATGGAACTTGAACGATCGACCGGGCAAATTTGAGGGCACGGCCGAAGCGGCTGTTGAACATGCGCTTCAGCGTTCGGTCACGAACGCGGTGCTCGGGGCCGCCGGTCCGTCGCGTCGCCAGGTCCTGGCCGGCCTTGGAAGCACCGCCCTGCTGGCTGCGATCGGCGAGATCCTCCCCTGGAACCGGCTGATGGCCTTGGCGGCGGATCCGATCGGGAAGCCCGAGAAGAAAGATCTGAGCATCGGGTTTATTCCGATCACCTGCGCGACGCCCATCATCATGGCGGAACCGATGGGGTTTTATAAGAAACACGGATTGAACGCGACCGTGAAGCGCGCCGCCGGCTGGGCGATGATTCGGGATTGGGCCATCAACAAAGAGGTGGACGCCGCGCACATGCTGACCCCGATGCCGCTGGCCATCACCCTGGGGGTCGGGTCGATGCCGGTTCCGTTCTACATGCCGGCCGTCGAAAACATCAACGGCCAAGCCATTACCTTGCACAGCAAACATAAGGGCGTCAAAGCGGCCTCCGATATGAAGGGCTTCCGGTTTTGCGTGCCGTTCGACTTCTCGATGCACAACTATTTGCTCCGGTACTTTTTGGCGGAAGGCGAGGTCCATCCGGACAAGGATGTGCAAATTCGAGTGGTGCCGCCGCCCGAGATGGTCGCGAATCTGAAGGCCGGCAATGTGGACGGCTACCTGGCGCCGGACCCGTTCAACCAGCGCGCCGTCTACGAAAACGTCGGGTTCATCTTCAAGCTGTCCAAGGAAATTTGGGATCGGCATCCCTGCTGCGCGTTTACGGTCTCACAAGAGTTCGCCACGACCTATCCCAATACGTTCTTGGCCATGTTCCGGGCGATCGTGGAAGCGACGCACTACGCGTCGAAGCCCGAGCATCGCAAGGAGATCGCGGCGGCCATTGCGCCGACCAATTATCTGAATCAGCCGGTCGTCGTGCTGGAGCAGGTGTTGACGGGCACGTATGCGGACGGAGTGGGGGGAATCAAGAAAGAGCCGAGCCGCATCGATTTCGATCCCTATCCCTGGCATTCGATGGCGATCTGGATCCTCACCCAGATGAAGCGATGGGGCCACCTCAAAGGAGAGGTGAACTACAAGGCGGTCGCCGAGAAGGTGTATCGGGCGGCGGATTGCGACCGCATCGCGAAGGATCTTGGATTGCCGACGCACAATGCGACCGTCATGAAGCATACGATCATGGGCAAAGAGTTCGATCCGGGACAGCCCGATGCCTATGTCAAGGGTTTCAAGATTCACAGTATGGGGTGACAGAGAGATGGCCGCACAGAGCACAAGAAAGCCTTGGATGATCACCCTGTTCCTGCTGGTGATGTTTCTTGTGGGGTGGCATCTGTTCACCCTCCGGGCGGCGTTCGACGCGAAGGGTCTGACTGAGGAGCAACTCCAACTGATGGAGTTCAACGGCGATATCGTTCGTCTAGCCGACGGGACGTACGCCTGGAATCCCGAGAAGGAAAAGGTGAAGGGCATCCCGGGCCCTCTGGCCGTGCTGAAAAAAGCTCAAGAAGAATTGAGCGAGGCCTTTGTCAAAAAGGGCACGAACGACCACGGGATCGGCTATCTCGTGCTCTATACGGTGTCTCGGTTCGGGGCGGGGTTCCTTGCCGCGTCAGTGGTGGCGATCGTCCTCGGGATTCTCCTTGGGCTCAACAAGGTCTTGTATCGCGCGGTCAATCCCTTTATCCAGATTCTGAAGCCGATCTCGCCCCTGGCTTGGATGCCGTTGCTGCTCTACACCGTCAAGGATCCGAAGTGGACGGCCGTGCTAGTCGTCTTCATGGCGGCGCTTTGGCCGACCCTGGCCACCACGGCGTTCGGCGTGAACGGGCTTCGTAAAGACTATCTGCACGTGGCGGCGATTCTGCAGTTGTCCTGGTTCAAGCGCCTCTTTTCGGTGATCCTGCCGGGCGCGGCGCCGACAATCGTGAACGGGCTCAGGATCTCGTTCGGCAGCGCGCTGGTCGCCGTGGTGCCGGCGGAAATGTTGCTGGGGGAATTGGGCGTCGGCTATCTGAGTTGGATCGAATGGAACAACCTCGACATTTCGGGGGTCCTGTTCGCGATCCTGGTCGTAGGTCTTGTCGGCGTCATGCTGGATTCGGGATTCAACAGGCTGGCGGCGCTCGTCACCTATCAGGAGTGACCCATGTCGTTTCTTCAGGTTGATCATGTCAGCAAGTACTTCCCCAGTCCCACCGGGGACGGGCAGGTGTGCATTTTCAAGGACGTGACGATCAAGATCGACAAGGGAGAATTCGTCACGGTGATCGGACACTCGGGCTGCGGGAAGAGCACCCTGCTCAACATTATCGCGGGGCTGGACCATGCGTCGGAGGGCGGCGTGTTACTGGGCGGCCGCGAGATTACGGGTCCGGGACTCGATCGCATGGTCGTCTTTCAGAACTTTTCGCTCATGCCGTGGATGACCGTGTTCGACAACATCAGGCTTGCGGTCAAGGCGGCGTACCCGACCTGGTCGAAAGAGCAGATTGCCGCCCACGTCACGAAGTATATCGAGCTGGTCGGGCTGAAGGGCGCCGAAGGCAAGAGACCGGCGGCCTTGTCCGGTGGCATGAAGCAGCGGGTGGGCCTGGCGAGGGCCTTCTCCATCGAACCGCAAGTATTGCTGCTGGACGAACCCTTCGCGCAGATCGATGCGTTGACCCGCGGCGTCATCCAGGAAGAGCTGATCCAAATGTGGAACACCACCAGGAACACGGTGTTCATGGTGACGCACGATGTCGACGAGGCGATCCTGTTGTCGGATCGGATCATCTTGATGACCAATGGGCCGTCGGCGCAGATCGGGGAGATCGTGGACGTCGAGATTGCCCGTCCGCGGTCACGGGAAACGATCTTAGAGCATCCGCTGTACTATAAGACTCGGAATCACGTGATCCATTTCCTGGTTCGACATGCAAAGCACTGAAGCACGGATGCATCGCTGGACTCAGCCTCAAATGGTTGTCAGGCGCAGGGGCTCTGAAGCTCGGCGGGCGGATCTGACGGTAGTAAGAGAGGGCAATGATGCCGCCAAGATCATGCTGCTCTTCTGGTATCTTTTTGTCTTCATTGCCACCGGCTATGAGCACAGTATCGCCAACCAATCGTTCTTGAGCATGGCGCTGTTCCTGCCTCATGGCGAGGCGGTGACATGGGGCGGGTTTTGGTACAACCAGCTGTTCGTCGTATTGGGCAACGTGGTGGGCGGGGGGATCTTCGTCGGCGCGCTCTATTGGTTCGTCAGCCCCTATCGGGTGCGGCGGCCGCCAGCGCCGCGGTGACCGAGTTCCCTCCGTCCAAATCGTTGGCCGGCAGGTTGCGGGCATCGTGGAACTAAAACAATCACAAGGGGAGGTGGTCCATGGACAAAGATAGATTACGGGCGGAGATTAAGGAAAAGCGGACGGCGAAGGGTGTCACCATCAAGGATGTCGCGAAAACCGTCGGAAAGAATCCGACTTTCGTAGCGGCGGCCTTGGCCGGGAATCATAAACTGACGGCGGACGAGGCCAAGAAGGCTGCAAGTTTGATGGAGCTCAACGAGGAACAGACCCAGTTCTTGACGAAGTTCCCGGTGCGGACGGACTTTCCGAATACGATGGATCCTTTTAAATATCGACTTATGGAGATCATCGGTGTGTACGGCGATCCATTGCGCGATATGGCCAATGAAATGTTCGGTGACGGCATCATGAGCGCGATCGATTTTACCCTCGATATGGAGAAAGTCACGGGCAGTCAGGGCGAAGCGCGTTGCAAGATCACCCTGAACGGCAAATGGCTGGAGTACAAGACATTCTGAAGGGCGAGCGGATGTGTGGGATGACCGGTCGGCCTCATCGTGGAGCCGGCCGGTGCTCCCGCGAGGTGTGAGGAAGTGGCGGTCGTGGCCTGACAATGGAGTCAGGCCTCGGCGTTCTGGCAACGGCGCCAGGCTTGTGGCGATGAAGCCCGTAGAGAGCGGCTTCGTGTCACGATCCTGGCGCCTTTTCTTTTGGGGACATCGTAAGTGTCTGCGAGGGACTGGATCAGAGGATCTCATGAGGGCGAGCACGAAGGATGGACGAGCGTGTGGGACACGGGCAAGAAGGGAAGGGTGTTATCCATGGTAGGCACGGCGACTCGACTGGCGTTGCTTCTGTTGGTGGTCTCGATATCCATCACCGGCTGGAGCGAAGAGGCAGGGGCGCAGGGCGGAGCGATACAAGAAACGGTACGGCCGTCCCAACTGACCGTGAATGNNNCCGCCTGGGTGCTGGTGTCTTCAGCCCTGGTGCTGGCCATGATCGTGCCGGGGCTGGCCTTGTTCTACGGCGGACTCGTACGGAGCAAGAACGTCCTGGGGACCATCATGCAGAGTTTTGTCATCCTGTGCCTCGTGTCCGTGCTCTGGATCATGGTCGGCTACAGCTTGTCCTTCGGGCCGGATCAATGGGGCCTCATCGGCGGCCTCGACTGGGTCGGACTGAGTGGAGTCGAGCTGACGCCGCATGCGGCCTATGGTCCGACTATCCCGCATCAGGCGTTCATGGTGTTTCAGCTGATGTTTGCCGCGATCACGCCGGCCCTGATCACCGGGGCGTTCGCCGAACGGATGAAATTCGGCGCGCTGGTCATGTTCGCGGGGTGCTGGTCCCTGCTGATCTATGCGCCTATCGCGCATTGGCTCTGGGGCGGCGGGTGGTTGGGACGGCTGGGCGCGTTGGATTTTGCCGGCGGGGCGGTCGTACACCTCAGTTCCGGAATCAGCGCCTTGGTCTGTGCCATGGTCGTCGGCGCTCGTCACGGCTACGGCAAGGACTATATGGCGCCGCATAATCTTCCCCTCACGCTGTTGGGCACCGGTTTGTTGTGGTTCGGATGGTTTGGGTTCAACGGCGGGAGCGCCTTGGGAGCGAATCAAACGGCGGTCGTTGCCATTGTTGCGACACATGCGGCGGCGGTCGCGGCGGCCCTTGCCTGGATGCTTACGGAATGGCTTCATCGCGGCGCGCCTACTGTCCTCGGTCTCGCGAGCGGGGCCGTCGCCGGATTGGCCATGGTGACGCCGGCGGCCGGCTATGTCGGACCGCTGGCTGCCGCGGTGATCGGATTGGTCGCCGGGTCCCTGTCGTATTGGGCCATCCTCCGGAAGGAGAAGTTCGGCTTCGACGATTCGCTGGATGTGGTCGGCATCCACGGAGTGGGAGGCGTCGTTGGCATGCTGCTGACCGGCCTGCTCGCCTCCAGAGCGGTGAATGCCGGGGGGGCCGATGGGTTGTTGTACGGGAATCCAATGTTCTTCGGCGCGCAACTGCTGACCGTCTGTGTGGTGGTCGCGTTTTCCGCCCTCGGGACCTTCGGAATACTCAAGGCCGTGGACCGAGTCGTCGGGCTGCGCGTGTCCCTTGAAGAGGAACGGCGCGGGCTCGATCTCAGCCAGCACAATGAGCGGGCATACTCGTAATGTCCCCGGGAAGGGGGATAGGCCTCGGGCTGAAGACCTGCCTGCGCCGCCGCTTCGGCAGGCAGGGGCCGGGAAGGAGGCCAGTCCACACAAATGGAGGTTGCGATGACGACTGGGTGCGATTCACACGTGACGGTCTCTCCCACTGAAGAGCGCCTGCTGTCGACATTACGGCGGCAGGGTCCGCAAAGTCTGGACGGCCTTTGCGCCTTGCCCGGGATCGGGTCGTCACAAGCCTTGCTGGCCGTGGATCGGCTGAGTCGAGCAGGCGTGGTGTCGATCGAACTGATCGGGCCCTGTGACGATCGGGTCTCCCTCGTTGAGGAGGAGAGTCGTTGATGCAAGCGGATCACACGCTGTGGGCCTTGATTTCTACCGCCTTGGTCATGCTGACCATACCGGGTGTGGCCCTCTTTTATGGCGGCATGGTCAGAAAGAAGAGCGTGCTCAACACGATCGCGCTCCCACTCGGAGCGTTTGTCCTGGTCTCGCTTGAGGGGATACTCCTAGGGGAGGCAGAAATTTCCGGCTCTGGTGCGGGTCTGGCGATGAGCCGAGCGGCAGGCGACGGGCCTGTCCTGCTCATGCCCCACGTCCTGATGGCCTCGTTGACGCTTGCGCTGATGGCTGGAGGGATCATCGAGCGAATCCACTTCGCGTTCTTTCTCCTCTTCGGACCCCTGTGGGTTGTCCTGGTGTACGGACCGTTATCGCAGTGGCTCTGGGGTGGGGGCTGGCTGGGACGCCTGGGCGCGCTGGATTATGCCGGCGGGGCGGTCATCCATATCAGCGCGGGGGTCTCAGCGCTGGTCATGGCCCTCATGGTCGGGCCTCGGCTGGGGTATGGACGCACGGAGATGATACCGAACCACCTGCCGCTGTCCTGTTGCGGGGCCGCGTTGATGTGGCTGGGCTGGTTTGGGTTTTCGGCCGGTTCGAGATCAAGCACGATGGCGACGGTGACGGTGGCCTTTGTGGCAATCCAAGTGTCCGCGGCGACCGCCGCCTTGACCTGGATGACGGCGGAATGGCTCCAGCGGGACAAGCCGACGGTGTTGGGATTGGTGAGCGGAGCCGTCGCCGGACTGGTGGCGATCGCGCCTGCCGCCGGCTATGTCAGCCCCATGTCGGCTGTTGTCATCGGCATGGGGGCAGGGGGGCTTTGCTATATGGTGGTGAATTACGTCAAATTGATTTTCGGCTACGATGATTCACTCGATGTGTTCGGCATGCACGGCGTCGGAGGGACGTGGGGCATGATCGCGGCTGGACTGTTCATGTCCACCGAAGTCAATCCGGACGGGAGCGACGGCTTGTTCTACGGCTATCCCTACCAATTCTTTGTCCAAGTACTGGCCGTATTCGTCGCCTGGGTGGTGGCCGGGGGCATGACCGGGCTTCTGATGGTTGGGTTGCGGCGCGTGCTGACGGCGAGGGTGGATCAACAGGCCGAGATGATGGGGCTGGATCTCGCGTTCCATCAAGAGAAGGGATAATCGAGTTTCTGATGAATTGAACATTGGTTTATTGCCGATTGTTCCATTTTCGACGATGAAACAATGGCGCAATGAATCAATCGGCAATTGGAAAACATATGGCCATTATTCACGATGATATCGGACGTCGCCGGTTTCTCAGCCAGGCGGTAATGGGCTTCGGCCTGCTGTTCGGATTGGGCACACTGGCTTTGCGCTTTGGGCAGTTTCTGGTCCCACGTCACAAGCCGAGGCCGTCCGAGGCGGTTCTGATCGGCGTTGAGTCGAACATTCCGATGGGCGACGCCGTCGGGATGGACCTCAGCGGACAGAAAATTCTGGTGCTGAGAACGGAGGAGGGCGTGGTTGCATTCTCTCGGCGGTGCACCGATCTCGGCTGTCTGGTGTCCTGGAGCAGGGAGCGCGAACAGTTCCTCTGCCCCTGCCACCAGGGGATTTACGACAAGACGGGCAAGAACATCGCGGGTCCCCCGCCGAGGCCGCTCGACCGCTTTAACATCGTGAAACGAGGGGAGCAGCTCTACGTGAATATTGCCGGCGCGTAACCATCCGCGCGGGCTTTGAACCGGTTGCTTTGTCAGAACTGAACGGAATTATGGCCACCACGGACGCGCAGGTAGAACAGACAGAAGCGGGCGTGAAAGAGAAGAGCTGGATCGACTACATCCAGAAGGATCTGCCCGAGCACCTCGACTGGTGGCCGTACACGCTCGGCGCGATCCCACTGACGCTGTTCGGGCTCCTCGTGGTCACCGGGCTCCTCCTGACCTTCTACTATGTGCCCTCGCCGGGCAAGGCCTACGAAAGTGTGGACCAGATCACGCACGAAGTCTATCTGGGCTGGTTTGTGCGGGGCGTCCACAAGTTTTCCGTCGATCTGATGATCTTGTTCCTGCTGTTTCATGTGATCCGCGTTTTTCTCACGCGGGCCTACCGGACACCGGGAGAACTGAAATGGGTGACCGGCGCGATCGTCTTGTTCGTCACCTTCGCGATGGGGTTCACAGGCTACTCGTTGATCTTCGACAACGTGTCCTACTGGGGCATGACGGTGGTGACCAACATGATCGGCGCCATGCCGGTGGTAGGGACGCCGCTTCTGTACCTCCTGCGCGGGGGGGAAGAAGTCTCGGACATCACGCTGCTGCGGCTCTACGACCTGCACACCAAACTGCTGCCGGTGCTCCTCATCCTGCTCGTGGGCGCCCATGTGATCACCGTGCGGCTGATCGGCTTCGCGGACGTGGAGGGCAGTCGGGAGTTCCATACGTTTTATCCGGTCCACACCTTGTACATGGGCATGATCGCAGTAGGCCTGCTGCTCCTGATCGTGGACCTGGTCATGATGTTTCCGCCCACGCTGGGACCCCCGGCCAATCTGCAGGAGGTCGCCGCCGATGTGTCGCCGCCCTGGTATTTTTCCGCGCCCTTCATGGCGATCTCCCTGTTGCCCAAACCGGTCGCCTTGTGGGGACTCTTGGGCGCCGCGGGGCTCTTCGTCGTGTATCCCTTTGTGGACCGTGAATTGTCGAGGCGCGGTTGGCCGATGGAGATCGTGAACGCCGTGGTCGGTACCATCGTCGTGGGGACAGTGGCCGTGCTGATGTATTTGGATACGCAGATGTGAGCGCAGGCGAGAGGCGATGGGAGATGGCACAGGGTTAGAGGTCTGAGGTTGGAGGCATGTCCGGCCTCGAACCTCAATCTTCCAACCTCGTGCCCATTGGATTTTGCCCATAGCCGATAGCCTGGTCAGTTAAGGAGGAGCAATGGAACATCCCATGGAAAATGATCCCCAAGAGGGAACGACCAGCCACAACGGGAAGATGAACTTCACCCGCTACATGATCGGCGGGCTTTGCCTGGTGCTCTTTCTTGCGCTGACCGCGGTCGGCTACATCCAGATCGAGGAACGGCGCGGCGGCGGGGTCCGGCCGTTTATCTCGACGGAGAATAAACGCTGTATCGATTGCCATGTGGCCAAAGACGTCGCGGTCGGAGGGATCAACGACTGGAAGGTCAGCCGCCATGCGCCCAAGGGTATCGGCTGCGTCGAATGCCACCGCGCGGAAAAGGGAGACGCGGACGCCTATGACCACGAGGGCTCGCTGATCTCGACCCTTGTCACGCCCAAGGACTGCATGCGCTGCCATGACAAGGAAGCGAAGGAGTTCGGCAAGTCCCACCATGCGAAGGCGGCTCAATTCATCGGTTCCTTGGACAATTTCCTCGGCAACGTGGTGGAAGGCCCGGAAGTGGGGACCACCGGCTGCGCCGGCTGCCACGGCAGCGTCATCAAGGTCATGGAGAACGGCAAGCTCCATCCCTCCACCTGGCCGAACTCAGGTATCGGGCGCGTGAATCCCGACGGGTCGAAGGGGACTTGCGCGGCTTGCCACGCGCGCCATAGTTTCTCGATCGCGCAGGCGCGGCAGCCGGAGAGCTGCGGGCGGTGCCACATGGGGCCGGACCATCCGCAGATCGAAGCCTATTACGAGAGCAAGCACGGGGTCATGTTCAGCGCCAACAAGGAGAAGATGAAGCTGGCCGAGCCGTCGGATAAATGGCATCCGGGGAAGGATTACCAGTTCCCCACCTGCGCCACCTGCCACATGAGCGCGACCGGCACGCAGGAGGTCACGCACGACGTGGGCGACCGGATCAGTTGGACGCTGCGGCCGGTGGTCTCCACGCGGTTGGAGAACTACGAAGACCGGCGCAAAGCCATGCGGCAGGTTTGCTCGTCCTGTCACAGCGCGGAGATCGTGGATCGCTTCTTCACGCAGATGGACAGCGGCGTCACGCTCTACAACGAGAAGTTCGGCAAGCCCGCGAAGGCGGCGATGGACCGGCTGAAGGCCATGGGCAAGATTACCCCGACGCCCTTCGACGAAGAGATTGAGTGGATCTTTTACGAGCTCTGGCACCACGAGGGACGCAGGGCGCGTCACGGGCTGTCCAAGATGGCGCCGGACTACGTCCACTGGCAAGGGTTCTACGAAGTGGCGAAGCACTTCTATACCAAGTTTCTGCCCAAGGTGCGCGAGCTGTCGCCGCAAGTGGCGAAGGACCTGCTGGCTCAAGAAACCCACCGGTGGGTGGAAAAGGGGCTGACCAAGGAAGAGATCGCCCAGATGCTGGAGTTCTACGACAAAGAGATGCAGGGGAAGCGCGGCGGGGGAGGATAGGCGGACGTGCCGTCCCCATCCTGTGGCCGAGTTGTCGTGAACATTCGGATGGTGGCTTCCCGAACATCTACCGCGACGGGAACTGAGGAGGCGCCCCCGGTGTTGACTTGATCGAGCTCCTGTCGTTTATGAATCGTGACATCATGAAGCCGATCAGTCTTGAAAAGTGTGGAGACCGTGACCCAAGGCAGTTGCGGTGACGCGTCAAGCGAAGGGAAACGTATCATGGCGACACATCTCAACGGCCGGCCTCCCTCACCGCCTTTTAACCAAGCCACGGCGGTTCAAAAGGTGCGTATGACCGAGGACGTGTGGAACACCTGTGACCCTGACCGGGTGGCCCTTGCGTAGAGGGCCGACAGCACGTGGGGGAACCCGTGTGGAGTTTCTCTCGGGACGCGAGGCGGTCATAGGGTTTCTCCAGCGTAAGTGAGCGAAGGAGATCGACCTCGCCTGATCAAGGAACTCCGGGCGTGTCATGAAGTCAGGAGGTCGGTTTGCCGACGAATGGCCCGGTGACTCCGGGAATTGGTTCCGTCCCTACGGTAACGAGAACTGGGAATCCGACGAGCAGGGGCTGATGCGTCGTTGCGTAGCGAGCATTATGAGTTGCCGTTCAGAGGGAAAGACCGGAAGCTCAACTGGCCGATCGGGCGGCGGCCCGGCGATACCCCCCGGCTTGTCGGACCGGGGCTCTCGACGACCCCGGCACGCATCTCGGAGCGAGACGATTCGCGGAACGGCTGGTGAGCCTGTTCAGATCTGCGTTCGCAGAGCAGGGCGGGGGATGTTCCCCTGCGATGTTGAGCAAGGCATCTGACCGTGTGCGACCGTCCTGTTCCGATGAGCCTCGCCGTTGGGCCTAGTGCACCCTACGGAGAGGTAAGCAACACGTCATCCACCAGGATTTCGGTCTTTTCATCGTTGTAGGTCTTTTTGTTGTTGAAGCCGCCGAGCCTGAGCGTGTGCGACCCCGCCGGCACATTGGGGATCGTGACGGTAAAGACCCGCCAACCCGTGGATATGGCGAGGCCTCCGTTGCCGTCCCCCGCGACCCGCGCCGCATAATCGTTCGGCGCGGTGCCGAAGAGTTGTCCGTCCAGCGAGACGAGCATCTGGCTGAATTCATCGGCCTCGTAGTTCCCGGTTTGGGTGAGGTTGTACCGGAAGGAGAGGGTCAGGCTGGCTGGCGCCGCGAGGGCAAAGGCGCGACTCCAGCCGCCGGACATGTTGATGACGGTGGTGTTATCGAGGTTTCCTAATTCGACCTTCAGCGCGCCGCCGCTGAAGCCTCCCGTCAAGAGGTGTACGCCGCTCGCGTAGGCCGGCTGCGCCGTTCCCCGGAACGCGTCGTCCTGGTACACAAAGGAATCCGCCGAGGTGGTGAA
>FKKE01002315.1_pt1 | contig 24558 bp, 21 predicted proteins | sample 1106331 | NCBI WGS metagenome assembly FKKE01 (sample SAMEA3931202, study PRJEB13176) | freshwater metagenome | biome: Drinking water system; feature: drinking water; material: freshwater | place: China | collected 2013-02-06
ATCGAGATGAAGTTGAGCGCTTTGCCGAATTAACTCGGTCACCAACGGAAGGTCGCCGGTGGCCAACTGGTCGGCATGGGCGGTGAGCCATTCGAAAAAGGCCCCGTCCCGGATCAGCGCGACTTTTACGGCTTCCGCCATCCCGGCGATACGATCGCGGAGGGGGAGGGATTCGAGAAAGCGAAGGTCGTTGAAGACGGCAAACGGCGGCATGAACGTGCCGAGGCAATTTTTTTTCTCGAAGGCATTGATGCCGTTCTTTACGCCCAGGCCGGAATCGCATTGAGCCAGCACGGTCGTCGGCACACGCAACAGCCGAAGGCCACGGTGCATGACGGACGCGGCATAGCCGGCCACGTCCAGGGCGGCGCCGCCGCCGATGACCATGACGAAGGCGTGCCGATCCAGTCGATACCGGTCGAAGGCCTGCTGGAGTTGCGTGGCGACTCCCGGCTCGTTCTTGCAGGCTTCCCCGCCGGGGATGACAAGCGGGGCGCAGACAAGTTCGATCCGCTGACGGTGGTGGATGGCGAACCGATCGATCTGGGCCCAGAGGTCCGGATGACCGCCGGCGACGCCCTCGTCGATGACGGCGAAGAGCCGATGGCGGCGCCAGGGCTCGCGGCGCATTAAGGCCTGAATCAGGCACGGATTCGCCGGTGAGAAGAGCTCGTCGGTAAAGTAAACCGGGTACTCGAAGGGGACGGAGAATTTCTGAAGGAGGACCGACATGGCTCTAGTGTATCAGGATCGCGGGCGATCGTCATGACGGGCTGCGCTGAAGAGCAAGCGCGGGAGAGTGACTCCCCCGCGCCGCGGCCGTGAGGATCTCGCTAGTTCTTGAACAGGGGCTCGATGTCGAAGGAGATGCCGAACAGAAGGCTCTGGGCGGTATAGGCGGCTTGGTAGCTGTTGAATGATGTCGTCTCAGGGTAGTGAAATCTCGCGTGCTGGAGTCTCCATTCCCCGAACAATGCCACGTTCTTGCGGAACATGTATCGGGTGCCGAGTTCGGCGTTGATGCCGATCTTCCTGTCCCGCTGAGATTCACGGGTAAACGTCGAATCGTTCGCCGTGGCATACATGAGCGACGGACCGAAGCCGAGATAGGGTTGGAACATTTCCCCCGGATAGCGCAACAGGAGATTGAGTGTATAGGCGTCCACACGGAAGTATTCTCCTGCCAAGGGTCCTTTTTGGGCAAGGTGGGGATTTGAATGGAGATAGTCGAGCTCCACGCCAAGAAACCGAAGCGTGTTGAAGTAGTGGCCAATCTTCACGCCAGCAGCCGCAGAGGTCTTGTAGTCGACGCCGGCGCCTTTGCTGGGCGGGCTGCCAGCATTCGTGATGTTCTCGCTCGTGACATCACGAGGAAACACGACGCCGAACTGGCCGGCGATATAGGTCTCGGCTTTCACCTGATCCGCGAACCAGATTCCAACGACTGAGATGGCACAGAGCAGACAAACCATCACCGTGAGACGTATGGTGCTCCAACTTCCTGACATTTTCAGGCCTCCCTGTATGAATCTTGCGACAGCCTGTCTGCACGCCAATCTTGCCGACAGGCCCGGGCCCTCTATAGTTCCCTTATCGGTTGTTCACTTCCGTTTCTGAAGGTCCCTTTTCCTTGCCCCTGTCCCCCTGGATTTGCCGGGCTTTCCCAAGGTTCTCCCGTCTCTCCATCCCTACAATTTCCCGTGGGAGCAGGGTTTGGATGAAGAAAGGGGAGCAGGTTCTGTGCCAGAAGGCTGTTTCATTGACACCGCAGAGAAGGCCTTCCTATAATCCGCGCTCCTTTCATCATGTCTGGTTCACGTGGACGAGTCAGCGATATGACACAGCCGGTGCGAGTCGGCGTAATCGGTGCCGGGGCCTGGGGCACAGCCTTAGCCTGGCTGCTGGGCACCAAGGGGGTGCCGGTCACGCTCTGGGCCTACGAGGCCGAAGTCGTGGAGTCCATCACGTCGGCGCGAACGAACGCCCTCTTTCTCCCCGAGGTGGAATTGCCGCGCACCATTCGCGCGACGGCGTCGCTCAAGGAGACGGCGGCGAGTGCAGATGTGCTGCTCCTGGTGACTCCCTCGCACGTGCTGCGGCCGGTGATGGAGCAGCTGAAACCCGTTCTTTCAGCGGCCATTCCGTTGGTGCTGGCGACAAAGGGTATCGAGGAAGGCACGTTGCTGTTGGCCACGCAGGTGGTGGGAGAGGTATTGGGGGCAACCAGCCGCCGCCCTGTCACTGTCCTTTCGGGGCCCAGCTTTGCGGTGGAAGTTTGTCAGGGGCATCCCACGGCTGTGGTGCTTGCGGGTGACGATGCGGCGCTCGTCAAGCACCTTCAAGATCTCTTCATGACGCCGACGTTCCGCGTCTATGCCGGGGATGATGTGATCGGCGTCCAGTTGGGCGGAGCTCTAAAAAATGTGATCGCGGTCGCCGCCGGGGTGGTCGATGGGTTGGGGCTCGGCGCCAACACGCGCGCGGCGCTGATCACGAGAGGGCTCGCGGAAACGATTCGCTTGGGTCTGGCCATGGGCGCGAGCCCGCAAACCTTTTATGGATTATCGGGGGTGGGAGATTTGGTGCTCACCTGCACGGGCACGCAAAGTCGTAATTACAGGGTCGGGGTCCGATTGGGCCGGGGTGAGTCTCTGGAGAGCATTCTCAAAGAATCCCGCACGGTGGCGGAAGGGGTGCGCACGGCGGCCGCCGCCAGGGGGCTCGCCGAGCGACATCATGTCGACATGCCGATCGCGCAGGCCATTTCCGATGTTCTCTTCAATGGGCTGTCCCCTCGCGAAGCCGTTCGCCGGCTGATGGAACGGGCGGCCAAAGAAGAGGCCAGACAATAACCGATGCGAATGTTATGAGACCCGAGTCCATCCACAAACTGTTGCGCGCGGTGCGGGCGGGGCCTGTCTCGGTCGAGGCCGCCGTGAAGCGATTAGCCACCTTGCCCTTCGCCGACTTGGGGTTTGCCTCGGTGGATCACCATCGCACGCTGAGGCAAGGGTTTCCTGAAGTCATTTTCTGCGAAGGCAAGACGCAGCGACAGGTTCTCTCGATCGCGAAGGAGCTGTTGGCCAAAGGCGGTCCGCTGTTGGCGACCCGCGTCGAGCCGGCGGTGGGGCGGGCCTTGAAGCGGTTGGATCGACGAGCCGTCTACCATGCGGAGGCGCGAACCGTGACCGTGCAGCCAAGGCCGCCGAAACGGATCGGACATGTGCTTATCCTGACGGCGGGAACGGCCGACGTGGCGGTGGCCGAAGAGGCCCGAGTGACCGCGGACGTGATGGGGAGTCGCGTGCACACGCTGTATGATGTCGGTGTGGCCGGTCTCCACCGGCTCCTCGGACGCGCGGATCGGCTGCGAGACGCCCGCGTCATCATCGTCGCCGCCGGCATGGACGGGGTCTTGCCGAGCGTCGTCGGTGGCTTGGTGGAGTGCCCGGTGATTGCGGTGCCGACGAGCCGAGGCTATGGAGCGAGTTTCGGGGGCTTGGCCGCCCTGCTCACGATGCTGAATTCCTGCGCGGCCGGCGTCGGCGTCATGAACATCGACAACGGATTCGGCGCCGGCGTCTTGGCGCATCGGATCAACCGCTTAGGCGAGAGGCGATAGGCGAGGGGCGATGGGTGAGATGTTGGAGGTTGAGGTAAAATTGTTCGAGGTCCGAGGTGAGAGGCTGAAGGCCGGAGGCGGTTGCCTTTACCCTCAAGCCCTTCACCCCATCGCCGCGCGCCTATTGCCTATGGCTTATTTCACTTCCAACACCCCGCGCTTGGGCCAGGCCACCATTTGCGTGCGAGGGCCCTTGTCGCTCACGTCGAGCAGTTTGGCTCGCACCTCGTAGTCGTAGCGCCCCGTCTGGACCAGCTGTTTGGTCTGATCCTTGCCGTCCCAGGTGAGCAGCAGACTGACGTGATGCCTCGATTCTTGCCCGTTTGCAGACGCGGCGTTGGAGGAGAGGATCTGCTTGATCGGCTGCCGATCGGCGAGAAATTTCAAGGATCGCTTCGATGGCGAGCTGATGAGCGAGGAGACTTCCAACAGCGTGTCGCCCTGCACCGACTGGGGGAGTTCCACTTCCACCGCGATCTCCATCGGCCCGTTGCCGGGGGAATAGGGCGCCGGCGTCAGCGAGACGGACAAGATCCTGAGATCGGGAGGTCTGACTTCCCGGTGGGGGCGTTTGGCACCGTCGGCAGCCAACGGAACAAGGAGGAACAGCGCGGCAAAGAGGATTCCGCACGTCGCGAGTCCGCTGAAACCTCGAAGTCTGTGCCTGTGTCGCATCGTCCGCCGGAAGCCTGCGATGAGCCGAGGGATGAACGCCCTGTCCATGAACCTCACTCGTGTCGTTGGTAACATAGAGGCGGTAACCTGTCAACAAAAGGCGCGCTCTTCGCGTTGCCGTCTCGCCGACGTTACGTTAAGATTGGCCGCCGTGCAGGTCGACGAGACCACATGTCTATGACCCATCTTCATTTCGATTGTTTCTCCGGCATCAGCGGCGACATGGTCCTCGGCGCGTTGGTCGACGCAGGACTGCCCTTGCGCGAGCTGTCGGCGGGGTTGGCCGCGCTCCCGGTCTCCGGCTATCGGCTGCGCGCGCGACCCGTCGTGCGCGGGGCGATTCATGCGACAAAAGTCGACGTCGTGATTCAGAAAGGCCTGCGGGCGCCGCTCACGCTTGAGCAGATTCATCGACTGATCACCAAAAGCCGCCTCCCGGCTCCGGTGAAAGCGGGCGCGCTGAAGGTCTTTCATCGGCTGGCCGAAGCGGAAGGGTTGGCGCACGGCGTGCCCGTCGGCGACGTGCATTTTCATGAGGTCGGGGTGCTGGATTCGTTTGTGGATGTGGTGGGTGGACTGCTGGGTTGTCATCTGCTTGGGATTCAGTCGGTGACCGCGTCTCCGGTCAATCTCGGTTCGGGGACGATTCGCACCGAGCATGGCACATTGCCCGTTCCGGGTCCGGCGGTCGCGGCGTTGGCGAAGGGCATTCCGGTGACGAGCGCGGGGCCTTCGCGTGAGTTGACGACGCCGACGGGGCTGGCCTTGGCGCGCACGCTCGCCGGTGATTTTGGGCCGCTCCCGTCGATGCGTATCGGCAAAGTCGGGTACGGGGCGGGCGCCGCCGATCCGGAAGGCTGGTCCAATGTCTTGCGAGTGTTTATCGGAGAACTTTCGCAAGCCGGCCTCGCCGAGCAGGATCGGGTGACGCAGATCGAGACCAATCTCGATGACATGAACCCGCAGGCCTATGACACGGTCATGGACCGGCTGTTCGCGGTCGGCGCGCTCGATGTGACCCTCACGCCGGTGACGATGAAGCGGAGCCGTCCCGGCATCGTGCTCACCGTTCTCGCGGCTCCGGAAAAAGCCGACGAGGCCGCGACGGTGATCCTCAGAGAGACGACCGCCTTGGGAGTCCGAATGATCGAACTACGGCGGAGAATTCTGCCTCGACGGATGGAGGCCGTGCGCGTGGGGCAAGAGACGGTGCACGTCAAAGTCGCCGATCTGGGGCAGGGGAAAGCGAAAGCTTTCCCTGAATATGTCGAGTGCAAGCGGGTTGCGGAGCAGACCGGCAGGCCGGTGCGGGAGGTCATGGAGTCGGTGATGGAGGCGTTTCGAACCCAGGGAGGACCGGTGAAGCGGTCGCGGCGCGCCCGATGAGCGTCGGCATGTACGCCCTGATGTTCGTGGCGTCGGTCGTCATCACGCTTGGCGGCTGCGCCCTGTTCACGAACGGCATCGAGTGGCTCGGCAAACGCCTGCACGTTTCGGAAGGCGCGGTCGGAAGCGTGTTCGCCGCCTTGGGCACCACGTTGCCGGAGACGTCGATCCCGATCATCGCCATTTTTTTCGGGAAAGGACGAGAGCAGGCCGAGGTGGGCTTGGGCGCGATTCTCGGTGCCCCTTTTATGCTGAGCACGCTGGTGATCCCGATTCTCGCCGGGCTCTTGCTGCTGTACGCGCGGCTGGGCAAGCGGTCGGCTTCCTTCAAACTCGACTACCGGGATGTGCGGACGGACCTGGGCTTTTTCCTGATCGGGTATGGCCTGGCGGTGGTCTGCGCCTTTGTCCCGTCGCGCCCGCTCCATTACGCCACGGGAGCGGGGCTCATCGCCCTCTACATCTATTACATGAGACTCAAATTCGCGGCGGAGCCTGAGGGGGAATCGCATCTGGATCCGCTCTTCTTCGCCAAGTCGCGCGCGGTGCCGCCCTACGGCTTGATCGCCCTGCAGGGGGTGATCGGACTTGTCGGGTTGGCGGCGGGCGCGCACCTGTTCGTCAGCGCGGCGGAAGGGATTGCGACACAGCTCCAAGTCTCCCCGCTCTTGTTGGCCTTGCTCATCGCGCCGCTGGCGACGGAGTTGCCGGAAATGTCCAACAGCTTTCTCTGGCTCTACCAGAAGAAAGATACGCTGGCCGTCGGCAATGTCACCGGCGCCATGGTCTTTCAAGGGACCTTCCCCGTGACGATCGGATTATTTGGAACCAACTGGCATCTTGGCGACTCGGCCCTGATGACCATGGGTTTGGCGATGGTGGCCGGAGTCCTCTGCATGGCCCAAGTGCTGGGAGGGGGGCATTGGCGGCCTCGGCTGCTGACAGGGCTCGCCGTCCTCTATCTGGCCTTTACGATCTATGTCTGGCGCGCGTAAGCGGATGACAAAGGCGAAGCGCCTGCTGCCGATCCTCGGTATCACGATGGGCGATCCGGCCGGCATCGGGCCGGAGGTGATTGCGAAGGTCTGGATGGTGCGGGCCGTGCATCGGCAATGCCGGCCGATGGTGATCGGCTCGGCGCCGGTGATGGCGCGCACGGTGAACGCGCTGAAACTGCCGCTGACCGTGACCGCGGTGAAGGCCCACGAGTCGGCGTCCTGGCGTCCTCGCATCATGCCCGTGCTCGATCCGCTCGACAAGCCCTTGCCCGATTTTCGCGTCGGGACGGTGGGTCGGGAAACCGGGGCGGCCTCGGTGGCGTTCATCAAAAAAGCCGCCGAACTGGCGGAGTCGGGACGCATCGGCGCGATGGTGACGGCACCGATCAACAAGGAAGCGATGAACCTGGCGGGCTATGCCTATCCGGGACACACCGAATTGCTCGCCGATCTGACGAAGAGCCACGAAGTCGGGATGATGATTCTCGGAGGGCCGCTCAAGATCATGTTCGTGACGACGCACGTGGCAATCCGGGATCTCTCGCCGCGGCTGACCGTCGACGGCATCGAGCGGGCCATCCGCTTGGCCGATCGCGCGCTCCGCGAATTTTTCGGCATCCGCCGTCCGCGGATCGGCGTCGCCGCCTTCAATCCTCACGCGGGCGAAGCGGGCCTGTTCGGCGACGAAGAACAGACGGTCATCGGCCCGGCCGCCGCAGCGGCCAGACAACAGGGCATCCACGCCAGCGATCCGCTGCCGGCGGACACGCTGTTCGGCAAGGCGGCCAAAGGAGCGTACGATGGGGTCGTCGCCATGTACCACGACCAGGGGCTCATTCCGCTCAAACTGGTGGCATTCGGTACCTGCGTGAACCTGACGGTGGGCATTCCCATCATTCGAACATCGGTCGATCACGGTACAGCCTTTGATATCGCCGGGAAAGGCGTCGCCGATCCGGGCAGCCTGCTCGAGGCCATTGCCTTGGCGGCCCGGCTGGCTCGTGAGCGACAGAAGCGATCGCGATCGTCGAAGAGCCGGCAGGGGGGGCGCACGATCGCATGACGCCGCCCCATCCGGCCATTGCGATGATCGAAAAACAGCTGAAGCAGCTCGATGCCATCTATGCCGAGGCCGAGAACACGCTCAATACGGCACTCGGGACCGACCGAGTGCGAGCGTGGAAGGCCCAGACCGAGCCGTTGCTGGCTAAGGCAGCAGGTCTGGAGGAAGCCAAGGCCTTCGCCGCCAGGAAACCCGGCCCTTCGTTCACACAGGATTTGCTGGAAGAGCTGAGCGACGAGGTGGAACTCTATCGGTCGCATCTGGCCGCATTGGTCGCGAAGCTGCAGAAGAATGGGTAATGGTTCGTGGTTGATGGCACATGAGGAGAAATGGTTCATGGTCAATGGTTGATGGTTTTATGAATCGCGGATAGCCTTCATCACCCATTCACCATCACCCATTGACCATGACTCCGGCTCTGCCTCGTCCCCGCAAGTCGCTCGGCCAGCATTTTCTCACCGATCCGAACATCGTCCGAAAGATTCTGACCCTGGCCGACGTCCGCCCGGACGAGACGGTGCTGGAGATCGGGCCGGGCCGCGGGGCCCTCACCGGCCTGCTTTGCCGCACGGCCAAGACCGTGATCGCCGTGGAGATCGACCGTCGGGTCGGCGACTATCTCGTGCAGCACCTCCCGGATTGCCGGAATCTCGATTTGCGGATCGGCGACGCGCTGGAGTTCCCTTATGACACGGTTCCCGCGGGCACCGTCGTCGTGGCGAACCTCCCATACAATATTTCCACGCCGATTCTGTTCAAGCTGCTCGAAGCTCGGAGCCGATTCGATCGGATGATCCTCATGCTGCAAACCGAGGTGGCCCGCCGTCTGGTGGCCAAGCCCGGCGGGAAAACCTACGGCTCGCTCTCGGTGGGCGTTCAACGATGGACGGAGGCCCGCCTGGCCTTTACCGTGTCGCCGCGCTGTTTTCAGCCGCCTCCCGAGGTCGGGTCGGCGGTCGTGAAGCTTGCGGTGCGGCGGGACCGCCTCCAAGAGCCGGCCGCGGACGCGCATTTCCTTCGTATTGTCCGCGCCGCCTTTTCCCATCGGCGGAAAACCCTCGCCAACTCCCTGCGCGACGCAGGCCTCGACACATCCCTCATTTCCCGCGGCCTCACCGAGGCCGGCATCGACGGCACCCGCCGCGCCGAAACGCTCTCGCCGGACGAATTCGTCACGCTCGCCCGCGCGCTTTCTCCACCGTAGTTTGCCCTGACTGTGATGCCTCTCGAATTGTGATGCCAAAGCTGGAAGGGCTGGGCGCGGAGGGAATGCCATGGAGGGTAGGTGCATGTGAAGGGCCTGCAATGACCGCCGCGCCGGTATCGCGCGGCAGCGCGGCATTTGAGGCGCGGCGGTCAACATGACGACGTGGGGTGCCTTCCGACTACATCGCATCATGGCGAACCCGAAGCTCCCCAACCCTTCGTCAGCTGAGACTCGTGCTTCCCTCCGCGGTCATCTCTCCCACATTCAGGCACGCAGGAGGGATCTGCGGGTGACGCCGAGCGGGCGGCCTTCGCTCGGCTCTCGCACAGGCTGAATGCCAGGGCTGAGCGGACATCGATAGGCCGCTAACTGCACAATCCCACTCTGACACGTCCGTCTCGGCTGGAACGGATGCGTGCCGAGGGCCGCGGCATCGCGGATATTGGTCCCCGCAGAGCGGGATTCGCTGTCGCGAGCCGCTCTGATGGTCCTATTGAGGCGAGCGACCAACAGTATGGCTTCACCAAGCCAATCCAGGGGCAACGCATGATGCCGCAACAGAGCGCGCGCCGTTCGTCAGCCGAGACCACCCCTCCGCCCCTTGCCTGATCCCCGCGTAGCTGTTACCATCCCGCTTCTATGGCTGTGTCTGCCGCCGCGAAGCGCGGGGAGGCGCGCAACGTGTCCTCGCGCCGTGAGCCCGGTCGGCATCATGAGGTCCTCGGCGTCCTCCTGCTTGCCGGCGGGCTGCTTATCCTCCTCAGTCTGATATCCTTCGTCCCGACCGACACGGGGCTCTTCGGTATCCGTGTGCCCGATCAACGCATTCATAATTGGATCGGCCGAGTCGGCGCGACGATTGCGGCCGGCCTCTTCGGCCTCTTCGGCGGCGCGGCCTACGTGCTGCCGCTTTTGATGGGCATGCAGGGTGCCCGCTGCTTTACCGACGGCCCGGTCTCGGTCACGCTCCGCAGCGTGCTCGCCTCCCTGGCCGCGCTTGGATTTTTCAGCGCCCTCTGCCATCTGGAAGTGACCGCGGTGCCGACCATGACCAGCGGCTGGGTTCAGCGCGGGTTGGCCGGCGGGCTTTTGGGAAGCGGTCTGGGCGAGGGGCTCCGGCACAATTTTGCCACCACGGGAGCCCATATCATCGTGGTGGCGGGCTTCCTCGTCTGTCTGCTGTTGGCCATTCCGGTCACGCTTGCCGCCATGTGGCAACGGGCTCGAAGCGCCGGTGAGTCGCTCAAGGAAACCATCGTGACGTTGTGGGAAGCCATACCTGAGCGGAAAAAGCGGACGCCGGCCCCGCGCCCGGCCAAGCCCAAGCCGGTCAAGATCAATCGATTGGCTCAGGCCGCGGAGCATCCGATTGTCCCCGTTCCCGACGAAGCACCGGACGTGATCGTGCGCCCCTCCGAGCCGCCCAAGCCGGCCGTCGAGCCGGTGAAAGCCGAAACGGAACCGATGGCGGTCGTCTCGACGAGCGCGCCGACCGCCGTCGGTTATCTGCTCCCCATCGCCCGGGAACTGCTCTCGGACCCGCCGGGGCCGACCGAGCGGATGACGGACGAGATGCTCAAGGCGCAATCCGACGTCTTGACCCGTGCGCTCCAGAGCTTCGGAATCGAGGGCAAGGTGACCGAGGTGCATCCGGGCCCGATCGTCACCATGTACGAGTTCGAGCCCGCGCCCGGCGTGAAAGTCGCGCGCATCGTGAATCTGGACAACGATCTGGCGCTGGCCCTCAAGGCGACCAGTTTGCGCATCGTGGCGCCGCTGCCGGGCAAGTCGGTGGTGGGCATCGAAGTGCCGAATCTCTACCGCGAAACCGTCTCGTTCAAAGAAGTGCTGATGAGCGAGTCGTTTCACCGGTCTCGATCGAAGTTGGCTCTGGCGCTGGGGAAGGACATCTTCGGCAAGCCGGTCACGGCGGATCTGCGGGCCATGCCGCACTTGCTGGTCGCCGGCGCGACGGGCGCGGGGAAGAGCGTCGCGCTCAACAGCATGTTGCTCAGCATTCTCTTTACCGCCAAACCGGATGAAGTGAAATTGCTGCTCGTCGATCCCAAGATGCTGGAGCTCCAACTCTATGACGGCATCCCACACCTCCTGCGGCCGGTGGTCACCGACGCCAAATCGGCGGCCCGCGGATTGGGCTGGGTGGTGCAGGAGATGGAACGGCGCTACAAGCTGTTGGCGAGCGAAGGCGTACGCAACATCGACGACTACAATCGGCGCGTGGCCCAGGCCCAGGGGCTCCTTCCGAAAAAGAAGGGCGGCCACAAGACCCAGCAGACTCAGCTCGAGTTTCTGTCCGAGGACGAGCGGCTCTCGGCCGGCGAGCGGACCGAGCCAGTCATCCTCAGCACCGACGGCACGCTCTCGGGGGGCCTCCCCGCGACGCCTCCGGCGCCGCTTCCCTACATCGTGGTGATGATCGATGAGTTGGCCGACTTGATGATGGTGGCCCCGAAGGACGTCGAGGAGAAAATTGCCAGGCTGGCGCAGATGGCGCGCGCCGCCGGCATTCATCTGGTGCTCGCCACACAGCGGCCCTCCGTCGATGTCCTGACCGGATTGATCAAAGCCAACTTTCCGGCGCGCATCGCCTTCCAGGTCTCCTCCAAGACGGACTCGCGGACCATTCTGGACGCCAACGGCGCCGAAAGCCTGCTCGGCAAAGGAGACATGCTCTACCTGGCGTCGGGCACCGGCCGGCTGACCCGGGTGCACGGGTCCTTCGTGGCCGACGAGGATGTGCGGCGCGTGGTCGAGTTTGTGAAGAAGCAGGCGAACCCGACCTATTCGGCGGAGCTGCAATCGATCAAGCAGGAAGAGGCGGCGGAAGAGGAAGCCAAGGACGAGGTGTATGAACAGGCCAAGGATCTGGTGCTGACCTCGGGACAGGCCTCCGCGTCGCTCATTCAGCGCCGGCTGCGCGTCGGCTATCCGCGGGCGGCCCGCATGATCGAGCGCATGGAAGAAGAAGGGCTGGTGAGCGCGCCGGCGCGTGACGGGCGCCGTGAGGTGTTGGCGCGGCGGGGACCGGTGGGGGACAGTGAAGCTCCGGTTTGACGCTCCGCCGATGTCGATCAGTCCCTAACTTGTTCGATTTTCACGATGAAACCTCGATCCTTTGCGGCCTGTGTTCTGGCGCTGGCCCTGCTGTCTTCAGCGGGGACGACGGGCATGCTAGCGGCGGAGCAAGCCGAAACGGAGTCCAGACCCGCCGACGAGAAGGCGCTGAAGGACATTCGGGACCTGGTCAAGAAGGTCCAGGAGCGATACAGCCAGCTCAAGGACTTGCAGGCGGATTTTCAGCAGAGCACGAAGATCGAAGGATTTGAAAAACATCTCCTGTCGAGCGGACATCTCTATCTCAAGCGGCCGGGACGGCTGCGATGGGACTATCGGGAGCCGACGCCCGAAGAGATCTACGTCCGGCAGAACGAGGTGATGATGTACGTGCCCGAGCATCAGCAAGTCTTGGTCGGCAAGCTGACGCAGTTGGCGGCGTCGCAAGCGCCGTTGCAGCTCTTGCAAGGCCTGGCGCGGTTGGAGGACCATTTTACCCTGCAACCCGTCGAGGGTGGAAAGCGTGGAGAAGGCGGATTGCCGCTGATTGAACTGCATCCCAAGGGCGGCGACGATGACACGATGCGGACGGTGGATTTCATTACGCTCGAAGTCCAGCCGAAGATCTACGTCCTGAAGTCGGTTGCCATCCACGAGGTCGGCGGGAATGTCTCGACCTTCCACTTCACGAATATCCGCACCAACGGCGGATTGAGGAACGAGCTCTTTGACTTTCGCCCTCCGGAGGGGGTCGAAGTCGTGAAGGCGCCGACCTTGGCGCCGCCGTAATGCGCGCGATGAGTGACGGTCGAGAAGGGAGGTGAAGAAGGCGTATGACGACGGCGACGATGAGCGTGATCGAAGAAGCGGTGGAGCGGGCGATCGGCTCGTTGGATGTGGATCGATTGAGGGAGGACTATTGGGCGCAGAATGAGTTTCTCTTCATTCCGCAATTTCTCCCGCGATCGGTCGTCGAGCGGGAATTGGTGCCGCTAGCCCAGTCGATGCAAGGTAGTCTCAATCGGAATTTTATTCCTGGGCACAAGAAGGGCGGCAGCGTCAGCTTTTACACGCTCAAAGAAAAGGCCGCCGGGTTTCTGGATCTCTACCGGTCGGCGGCGTTTCTCTCATTTCTCACTCAGATCACCAAGGCCCCGCTGCAGCGCTGTCCCGTGACGGACCCCCATTCCTGCGCCCTGTATTACTACACGGAGCCCGGCGACCACATTGGATTTCATTACGATACGTCTTATTACAAGGGCGCGCGGTACACCATTCTCATGGGCCTGGTCGATCGCGCGCCCGGTTGCAAGCTGGTCTGCGATCTGTTCAAGGATGTGCCCGGCCGGGAGATTCGGCACCTCGAACTCAACACGGCCCCGGGTGATCTGGTCCTCTTCAACGGGGACAAGCTCTGGCATGCGGTGACGCCTTCGGGAGAGGGGGAGGAGCGCATCGCCTTGACCATGGAATATGTCACGAACCCCGAGATGGGACCCTTCAAGCGGATCTATTCCAACCTGAAAGACGCCGTCGCCTACTTCGGGCTGCGGGCGGTGTTCGGAAGAAGATAGGAAGGGTAAGGCTGAGGCTGAGGTTCAGGGGGCGCTCCTCAACCTCAACCTACGCGCCTGTGCACGTCACGCGCAGAGCACTTGCGCCAGCACGCCGGTGCGGGTGCTGGCCTTCGTCTTCCCCATGATGTTCTTGATGTGTTCTTTGACGGTTTGCTCGGTGATGTTCAGCGCGGCCGCGATTTCCTTGTTGGTAAATCCCTTGGCCAGGTGCTGGACGACGGCCTGCTCGCGATCGGTCAGTTGAAAACGCGCCTTGACGTGTGAGGAGGCCACGGCTTCTCCGCGTCCCACTTCCTCCATCATGATCAGGATGCGGGAGCGGTCGATGCCGCTGGCATCCGGCAACCCGAAGCCTCTCAGGAGAATCGGTCGCTGCACGGTTCCCGCCAGCTTTCGCAACTGAAACTGTTCCCAGTCGTGTGCCGCCGTGCGGGCCTGGATCGCCTGTCGTACGTCCGAACAAAACTCCATCACGACCGGAGGGACGACCCCCTTGGCTGGCGTGCCGTGTTGCGCCTGCACGATCCGCCGGCAGAGTTCTTGCGCGCGGGGATCCGTGTGCACGAGCTGAAAGGTTGTGGTGAACACCATGATGCCGGGCCCCGACCGTCGTTCCACCAGGGTTTGCGGGGATTCGGCGGCGGGGGACTCGGGTTGCTTGGTCGCGGTGCTCATGCTGGGCTCTCCTCGCGGTTGAGGCGTGTCGGTGATTGGCCGGGGACGGCGGCATGTCCGTCGGGTCCCTGGGACACGACCATGTGTCGTTCTTATCGGATGACGACGCATCCGGCTTGAGCGAGTAGCCCCGCCGAAGGGGCGTTGCTTAGGAGACGATCGAGTGTGTGGCCGGCGAGGCGGGCGGGGAAACGGGGAACCGGAGGGTGAAGGTGGTGCCGACCCCCTCCTCACTCTCGACTTTGATGGTTCCCCCGTACTTCTTGACGATTTTTTCGGTGATGCTGAGTCCCAGGCCGGTGCCTTTCCCAGGATCTTTCGTCGTGAAGAAAGGATCGAAGATCCTCGTGAGGTATTGCTTGGGGATTCCGCAGCCGGTGTCCGCGATCGAGACCAGCATGGCGCTTTCGCGAACGGCGGAGGTCAAGATTAGCCGTCCCCGGCCGTTCATCGCTTGGACCGCGTTGCCCAGAATGTTGACGAACACCTGTTCGATCTCCGACGGCCTGGCCGTGAGGGACGGGAGGGAATCGAGATGCAGGATGGTCTCGATATGGCCGAAGGCCGGGTTGTGGCGGATCATTTTCAGGGCTTCGGCGAGCCGCTCGTTGAGGTCGACCTGCGCTTCGCCCGCGCGCGTGGCCGGCCGCGCATAGGTTACGAAATCCCGCACGACGGTGGCCATGTGCTGGGCGTAGTCCCTGATGTCGCGGGCATAGGCCAGGATCCGATCCGGTTCCTGCTCGTCGAGAATCAGCTCGGACAGACTCAGGATACCCTGCATCGGGTTGTTCATCTCATGCGCCATGCCGGAGACCAGCGTGCCCATGGTGGCGAGCTTCTCGGCCTGAATCAGCTGATCCTGCAGTTCATGCTGCTCGGTCACGTCCCAGATCATGAGGCCGATCTGGTCTCCCTGACCGTCGAGCGCCAAGACCGGGAAGGGGCGGCAACGATACATGCGGCCCTGGGCGGCAAACTCGAAATCGGGGTCCGGCGGCGCGCCGCCGAGGGGACACTGGGTGGCGGCTCGGCTCAGGCGCGACCAATCGGACGAGGACAACGGCAGAACGTCGAGAATCAGACTGCCGGGCAACCCCCGCAGAGGGGAGCCAAAATGCTGATGGGCCAGGGCGTTCGCGTAGGAGATCTCGAGGGCGCTCGACACGATCAGCACGGCGCCGGGCAGGCTGGCCAGGATGCGTGCAAGCTCATCCGAGGCCCGTCGCAGGCGCTGTTCCGACACTTTCATTTCCGTCACGTCTTCCGCGATGCCGGTGATCCGATAGACGCGTCCGTCCGCATCGGCGATGGGGACGGCGCGGTCGTGGATCCATCGCACGGTGCCGTCTGGCCGCGTGATGCGATACAGCTCGTCGTACTGCCCCGAGGTCTGCCGTGTCAGGGCGGCCCGCTCGACGCGCGATCGATCGTCCGGGTGGATCGCGTCCAGCCACGACTGCGGCGTCTCGTACAGGCTCTTGGCCGAGCGCCCCCAGACCTTCTCGTAGGCCGGGTTCACGTAGAGCATGGCGCGCTTCGTGGGATCGGTCATCCAGATGACGTCGGTCATGTGTTCGGCCAACTGGCGGAAGCGCTCTTCGCTCTCGCGCAGGGCGGACTCGGCCCGCTTGCGGGCCGAGATATCTTGAAAGACGACGACCGCCCCAACGACCGCGCCCTGCTCGCGCACCGGCGTCACGACGTACTCGACCGGGAAGGCGGACCCCTCTTGCCGCCAGAAGACCTCCGTGTCGCAATGGCGCACGGTTCCATCGCGAATGGAGGTATAGATCGGACACTGTTCTGCGGGATAGGGAGATCCGTCGGCATGGGAATGATGGAGGACGGCGTGCATCCCCCGTCCTACCAACTCCTCCGCCTCATAGCCCAAGGCCCGGGCGGCGGCCGGATTCACGAAGGTCGTCACGCCGGCGCGATCCAATCCGTAAATGCCTTCGCCGGCGGCCTGGAGGATCAGCTCATTGTGCCGGTTGACCTGTTCCAGGGCGTCCTGCGCGGTCCGGCGTTCGGTGATGTCGAAGAACACCCCGTCGAGCCACCGGAGGGCGCCGGTCTCGTCGAAGGCCCCCTGTCCCTTGGCCGAGATCCAGCGGTGCCCGCCCCGGGCGTGGAGCAGTCGGCACTCGACGGTAAACGGCTCCCGATGGAAGATCGCATGGGCGATGAGGCGTGTCACGCTCGGACGGTCGTCGGGATGAATGAGGTCGGCCAAGGCGCGCACGCGGTTGCCTAAAAACTCTTCGGCGGGATGGCCGACGATGTCGACGATAGAGCGGCTCATGAAGGAGACCGTGAGTGAGGTGTCGAAGGCGCAGCGAAAGACCGCGCCGGGCAGATTCGAGACCAGGGTGCGGAACCGTTCCTCGCTGGCCCGCAGAGCCTCTTCCGCCCCTTTGCGTTCCGAGATGTCCCGAATGATGCCGGCAAAGTAGAGGCCGTCCGGGGTCGACCAACTGCCCAGGGACAATTCGAGGGGGAATTCCCTGCCGTCCTTCCGCAACCCCTGCAGCTCCACCGTCTTGCCCATCACGCGGGAGGTCCCGGTCGCGCGGAGCCGTTCCATCCCGCGCGTATGGGCGTCCCGATAGCGGGCCGGCATGAGCTGGGTCAACGGCAGGCCGCAGATCTCGGCGGTGGCGTACCCGAAGAGGGCGGCGGCGGCCTGATTCCAGGAGACGATCCGTCCCTGCTGATCGGCGAGAATGATGGCGTCGTTGGCCGACTGAAAGACGGAGCGGAACCGCTCTTCGCTGATGGTGAGCGCCTGTTCCGCCGATTGCGCCTTGACCGCCAGGTCTTTGACCGAGACCGCCCGCTGCAGGATGGCGCGAATTTCTTCGATATCGTACGGTTTGGTCAAATAGGCAAAGGCGCCTTGCGACAGCGAGCCCACGGTGTTTTCATACGACGTGAAGGCGGTGAAAATGACGACGGGCAGGGACGGTTCGATCTCATGCAGGGAGCGGAGGACCGTCAACCCGTCGATATCCGGGAGTCCGACGTCGAGGAGCACGGCCCCGAATTGGCCGCGGCGGACCCGGTCGATCGCCGGCTTGCCCGCTCCGACGGTTTCGACGCGATACCCGTCGTGTTCGAGATGGTCCCGAAGGGCTTCTCGAATATCCGGGTCATCATCGACGACAAGAATGGCGTCGGTCCCGATGCGGCCATCTACAGATGTGTCTGGCATAGCGGTTCAGGCTCCTCGACACCCGCGTCTGTGGGGGCTCTCTCAGCACACACCACGAGCGAGCGATCAGAAGTACCGATAGACCATCGCCATGAGCAGTACGCAGACACCCAGGAGAGAAATAAACAGCGTCGTTTCAATGGCTGTGAAACCCATCATGGCCTGTACCTCCTGTACAACAGAATGACTCACTGCTCTTGACCTCACAGACGGTGACTTCGCAACCACTGTGCCACCGAACTGAAAGGCTCTGAGAGAAAGATCGGACCCGTGAAAATACAAAGACTTGCGCGGCAACCCCCCTGTCAATCCAGAGCGAGAAGGGTGAGGTCTCGTATCCGAATATATACGGGCGCATCTGGATAGATACAGGCGCGGCGGTGGAGCATGCGCTCATGCCGCTGGCGAAGGAGAGGAAGGCGGAGGCTGGTACATCGGAATCGTGAAGGAAAAACAACTGCCGGAGCCGACCGTGCTCGTGGCCCAGATACGGCCCCCGTGCATCTCCACGAGATTCTTGGCGATCGTCAAGCCCAGCCCGGCCCCCTGGGCGGTCGATGGGGCGGAGGGGCTGCGATAGAACCGCTGAAAGATCTTGTCGAGCTCATCGGAAGGGATGCCGGCGCCTGTGTCGATCACGTTGAGCTGGATGAACCCATCCTCGCGCTGACGGACTTCCACGCGAACCTGTCCCTGCTCCGGCGTGAACTTGATCGCGTTCTGGATCAGGTTGGTCAGGACCTGCGTGAGTTTGTCCCGATCGGCCGACACCGGCGGCAGCGTCGGGGGAAACTGCGACTGGAGCGTGATGCCCTTCTCTTGCGCCAGGGGTTGGCAGCTTTCCAGTACGTCGGCCGACAGATCGCGAATACAGACCGACGCGCGGCGCAACTCCAATCGCCCCATCTCGATGCGAGACAGGTCCAGCAAGTCATTGATCAGGCGGGTGAGCCGTTCGACGTTCAGCTTCATCCGGTTGAGATAATGGACCTGCTTCTCGCTGAGCCCGCCCGTGAGGCCCTGCAGCATATTCTCCACATAGCCCTTGATCGAGGTCATGGGGGTGCGGAGTTCGTGCGAGACCACCGAGACGAAGGCCGACTTGAGGTGGTCCATTTCGCGGAGCCGTTCGTTGGCCTGCTCCAATTCCTGCGTCCGATCTCTCACGCGCTCTTCCAGATTCCGGGTCAGGAGTTCGAGTTCCCGATAGGCGCGGGCGTTTTCAAGGGCGATCGCCATTTGGCTCGCGATCGTCGTCAGCAGATGCAAGTCCGCCTCGGTGGAGGGCTGGGCGCCGCGATCCCCGGCGATCAGTCCCACGACGGCGGGCATGGTCTTCAGCGGCGCGACGACAAACGACGTGATGCCGAGGGCGCGGGCTGCGTCGGCGGCGCCGGGCGGCAGAAGCGCGGCCGCCGCATCCACGGTGTGCGCATGGAACGATTCGCCGCGAAGCAGGACTCTGGCCAGGAGGCCGGCGTCGTCCGGCACCGCCAGTTCCATATGGGACAAGATGCGGACATGGTCCTCCGGCAACCCGGCTGAGCGCATCGAGTACACCACCCCCCGCCGCGGCTCATACAGCAACAGCAGCAGACGCGTGAAGGCCTGCCGTTCGACGAGCAGCGTCAGGACCGACGTGACGAGCTTGTCCACGTCCAGTGTCGAGGTCAGCGCCACGCCGGTCTTGTTGAGAAGGGTCAGTTGGGCGAGTTGCGACAGAATGGTGTCCACGTGACGGGAGAGGGCTTGGTCCCGTTCGACCAGCGAGCTCGTCATTCGGTTGAACGAGGTCGCCAGCGTGCCGACTTCGTCGCGGGTGGTCGGCAGCATCACGGACGCCGTCAGATCACCGCCCGCCACGCGTCCGGCGACCTCCGTGAGATGGCGGAGCGGTCGCACCACCCGGTTCGCCAGGACCAGGGTGGCCAGGATGCCGAGCAGGATAATGACGATGGTGAGGGTCGCGATGTCCCGGACCAGCGTCGTGAGGGCCGATTGGAGCGGGGCGGCGGTCAGCCCGACCTGAACGACACCATAAACCTTAACCTTGGCGGCATCTGCGGGTATAGGCCCACTCCCGGCCGACTCTTGCGCTTCCAAGCCAAAGGCCTCTGACCTGGCAGTGGCGGCGCTCCCACGCTGGATGGGGTAGGCAAAGTCATAGAGCATCTCGCCGGGAGGCGCGCTGAACGGGGTGATCAGGGATGCCGGAGGCTTCGCGGCGAGTAGCCGCTGGGCGATGGCGGGGTTCGGGAGCAGCGGAGACTCGCTTAGGCGGGTCTCCAACGTGGCGGACGCCAAGCGCCCTCGGCTGCGGGTCAGCAGCGTGCGACCCTCATCGTTCGTCATCACCACATAGACCACTTCATCCAATTCCATCACGCTCTGGGCAAAGCGGCTCAGGGAGATCTGATCCTCGGCGATCAGGCTGTACCGGCTGCTGGCGGCCAGATTGCGGGCGAGCAGCACGCCGCGGTCCGTCAAACTCTTCGTCAAGGCCGCGCTCTGCTGGGTGGCAAAATACCAGCTCAAGCCGGAGCAGACGATGATGATGATCAGGCTGACGAACAGCACGAACTTCGTCCGGAGACTGAAGACCGGGCTTTCCGGCTTCGAGGGGGGCGGTGGGGGTAACGGGATCGGGTACATCGTCTTCCTCTAATTTACCGTCTCGGATTGTCGCAGGATCTCCGGCGGAATTGTCAGCCCCAAGAACCGCACCGTTCGGGCATTCAGCGTGATGCGGGTCTGCATCGGGGGCTGCAGATGTCCCAAGAGATCCGCGCCTTCACCGTTCAGAAGCCTTCTGGCCGCCTGGGCCGCCTGGCGGCCCGTGTCTGCATAGGAGACCGAGAGTGCCATCAGGGCTCCGCTGCGGACGAATTCCGCGGAGAAGCCGACACTCGGCACGTTATGTTCCATGGCCAGGTCCAGCAGGAACCGGAGTGAATCCTCCGACAGCACCGTGCTGTCCGGAACGAGCCAGAGCACATCGATCTGAGAGATCAAGGCGCGCGCAGCCGCGGCCACGTCGCGATCCGAGGCCACGCTCTTCGCGATCAGCTCGAATCCCTGCAGCCGGGCCTGCTGGCGGGCCTCATCGATCAGCGATTGCGACTTGCCGGGATCATAGAGGACGCCGATTCGACGGACTGCGGGCAAGGCTTGGCGCACGGTGCCGAGATGGCGCTCGGTCGGAATGTCGAGCAGAATCCCCGTCAAGTTGGGGGCCTTCAAGTCGTAGCGCGCCGGGTCGAGGACCATGCAGAATACGACGGGCACATCCACCACCTCCAGCTTGGCGGCGATTGCCGCCTTGAGGCCGACGGCCAGCACGAGCGAGGCTTCGGAGGCGCGGATCTTCCGGGCGAGCCGGCGCCCTTCCTGCGCATCGCCGTGCAGGTCATACTGGGAGTATTTGAAGGAAGGCCCCAGAGCTTCTGTGAAGGCGGTCACGGCCTGGTTATAGGCGGCGATATCGGCCGATTTGAGAATGGCCACTTCCTGGGCCGCCTGCGCGGGAGCGGGCACAGGGAAGAGAGCCAACACGCAGAGAGCGCACCAGAGCGCCAGCCGCCACGCTCCGATCTTTCTGCTTGTCAGAGCCCAGGTGCTCATGACCGTGGTTCGCAGTCTGCGTCGGGAGCCCTCATCAAGACGCGCATGTGGTAAGACGGGCGCTGTCCCGCGAGGCTCCGGCTGTTCTGCCCTCCACTGATACCGGCATCATGCGCCGCGCCCACCGAGATGGCAATCCCGCAGGCAGCCTGAGGCTTGATGATGCCGTCTACGGCGTCCGGCATCCCGGTTCCCACCCTTTATGCCCATCCAACGTTCCGCGCTGATACCGCGCGTATAGTTCATCGCTCTTTACTCAGCACTCAGCACTTTCAAGGTCACCCATCCCGTCACCCGTGTCGTCGCCCGATTCATAGGTTGACTTGACCCTGTCGGGCACGCGAGTGTACCGTTTCAGACAAGAAGGTGACCGATGGCTCTGGTACAGGTGTCCGCCCGATTGAATCCGGATACGCTGAAGCGGGCGAAAAAGGCGCTCGGGACCAAGACCACGAGCGAAACCCTTCAGAAGGCGCTGGACCTGATCACCGAAAAGGCAGCCAATGATGCGGTAATCAGAAAGTTCGGCGGCGTTGGGGGGGCGGATTCCTTTCGATAACCCTGAATGTTCAATCTGGATCAGCATCGCGACAGTCTCGCAAAATATTGCTACGATCTCGGCAAGGTGGTTGTGGCTGTCAGTATCCTGAATCCGTTAGTCACCAAACCGTTCAATCCGATTGAAGTGGTGATCGGTGTGATCGGCGGCGGCGCCTTTCCGGTGCTTGCGATTCTCATAGAAAGGGGGAAAGCCCCATGACGATGTTGACGCCCTTCGGACTCACCATGCTTGCGCTGTTGGTGCTGGCCATCGCGGCAATCATCGCCGTCTGGGTCCACGACCGAAAAAAAGCGTAGGCATCGGTTTCGCCTCTCACCTTCTCCCGCCTGTCTCATCCGTCTCTCCTCCCGTGCCTCTGCGACTCAGCCCTCAGTTGTGGTCGTCACGCCTGGGGATGGAGGACCAAGGTTGGAGGTCATAGTCTCGCGCCTCGGATGTCCCCTCTCTCCGCCTCCACCCCATGGCCTGCTCACCGTTCATCGTTCAGCGCGTGAACGAGCGGCTGCCGGTCAATGGCCAACCCTCACCCGCCCCCTTTCCCCGGCGGGAAAAGGACACAGATGAGGGAGACCTGCCGCGCGTGGCGCCTAGCCGTCAGCGCATCGCTTCCGCTCCGTAAGATCCTGCACCGTCCCGAGCATGCGCACCGGGTTGCCGTCGGCGTCGCGCAGAACCTCGCCCTTGCACAGCATCCATCGCACGCTGCCGTCGGGCCACGTGACCCGATGCTCCACCTCGTAGCCCTCACGCCCGTCCAACGCTTGTTTGACCGCATCGTGAACAAGGTCTCGATCATCGGGATGGACGGACTCCAAGAACGCCTCGTAGGCGCCGCGAAAGCTGCCTTTTGCGAGGCCGATCAGCGCCTCCACGTTGTCCGACCAGTACACGTGGTTGGCGGGGAGGTCCCAGTCCCATATCCCTACCTTCGCGGCCTTGAGCGCCAATTCGAGGCGCTCTCGCATCTCGATCAGCCCGAACTCCGCCTGTTTGCGGTCGGTGATGTCTTCACAAACGACCAGGGCGATCTCTTGTCCTTCAGGCTCTCGCACCACGCGCACCGTCTCTTTGACCCAGATCACGCCGCCGTCCTTGCGGACCTTGCGGAACTCCCAGTGATGGACTTGCGCGGGGGTCATGAAACAGGTCGCGAGCGCCGGCCGCACAGCCGGTTGGTCTCCGGGGTGAAAGACCGCCAGGAGAGACTTCCCCACCAATTCCTCGACGGCATAGCCCAAACGCCGCGCTCCGAAGCGATTGACGGACAAGACCGTGCCATCGCGGGTCACCGTGAAGAACATCGAGGGATGATCTTCATAGAGGGCTCGAAATCGCTCTTCGCTCTGTCTCAGGGCCTCCTTCGCGAATACGCGATCATGGATGTCCTGCAACGACCCCGCCATCCGAACCAAGCGTCCGTCCCGATCCCAGACCGCCTGTCCGCGCGCGCGGAACCACCGATACTCGCCTCGCTTCGTGCGGAGACGGTATTCGACGTCGTACGGGAGGCGTCGTTCGATGTGACCTGTGAGCGCTTCGAAGACTCGTTCCTTGTCCTCGGGATGGAGGCGGGCCGCCCAGCTCTCCAGAATGTCGGGGAATTCGTCGCTGCGGAATCCGAGCAACTCTTTGAAGCGCGGCGACCACCAGACCGGCGTGCGCGGCGACCACCAAGGCTCTTCTGCCAGCGGGCGCCCGTCCCAGAGTCCGTCCGACGAGCCTTCCACCGCCAAGGCGAGCCGCTCTTCCGCTTGCCGAAGTGTGGCTTCCGCCTGTTTCCGTTCGGTGATGTCGAGCATGACGCCGTCCAGCCAGGCCACCGCCCCATCGGCACCGAACAGGCCGCGGCCGCGTTCCATGACCCAGCGGACAGACCCGTCGGCATGGAGGATGCGATACTCCAACGCGTAGGGGACTTGACGTCCTACCGCATCGAACACGGTCCGCTCGACAAGGGCCCGGTCGTCCGGATGGATGAGGCTGGCAAAGGTGCGGCGGTTGTTTCGGAGAAAGTCCGAGGCGGGGTGGCCGCTGAGGTCCTTGATGCCGTCGCTGAGGAACGCCATGGTCCAGTCCGGGTCGCAAGCGCAGCGGTACACCACGCCGGGCAGATTGGCGACGAGGGTATCGAACCGGGCGTCGCTCTCGACGCGGGCATGCTCGGCGGCGACGGCCTGTACGGCCAGGGCCTGCACGCTGACGGCCCGGCGGAGCGTCGCCAGCAACTCAGCCCGGCGGTAAGGCTTCGTGAGATAGGCGAAAGCGCCATGATCCAACGTATCCACGGTGCGTTCGGTGGCGGTGAACGCGGTGAGCACGATGATCGGCAGCGCGCTGTGGAGATGATGAATTTGCCCCAGGACCTCCAACCCGTCACGGTCCGGAAGGCCGAGATCCAGCAAGACGGCGCCGAAGAGGCGGTGGCCGACTTGCGCGACGGCCTCGATTCCGGTGTGCACCACCGTGGTGGAAAACCCCTCGTACTCCAACAAGTCTTGTAACGCTTGGCAGATGTCGGGGTCGTCGTCGACGACGAGAACGGCGGGTTGCACCTCGGACGGGCGGGCCGGCTCCATGGGTCACCCCCTACGTCGTGACGCCGCCATCATAATCTGCTCGCTTCCCAAGGTCATCCTGGCGGCCGATTCAGGGTGGAACGGGGCGGTCTGCCGCGAGGGGGCGCGGCCGTCATCAAGGCCGAGCGCTGATCGTCGATATCGAGGGGAACGTCGCCGAGGCGAGGTGGATCTTTCGCTCCAACCGGATGGAGGAAGGGGTGATACGAGATGAAAGCCGCGTCGAGGACCCCGCCGTTCGGCGGGGCCCTCGAGCAGGGGCGCGTCATCCGGAGGTGGAGGAGTGGACTCGGGGATGACCGCCGAT
>FKKE01003356.1_pt1 | contig 24256 bp, 30 predicted proteins | sample 1106331 | NCBI WGS metagenome assembly FKKE01 (sample SAMEA3931202, study PRJEB13176) | freshwater metagenome | biome: Drinking water system; feature: drinking water; material: freshwater | place: China | collected 2013-02-06
GGGAAAGCCGGATAGCGACTGCCAAGGCCTGGGGGCCGCCGTGACAATTTCGGGCGCTCGTGCGTATAAGACAGTGATGCGCTTTGTCCTTGCCGCGCTTTTAAGCCTCGCGCTCGGCGTTTTGCCGATCGGCTCTGCGCGCGCCGAAGCTGCGGCCCCCGCTGACGCTTCAGCAATGTCGTGTCACGACATGGACATGGGCGTCGCCAGCCATGACATGGGCGATGATCAACCTGCCGGCCATGACATGCAGAGCTGCGCCGATCATTGCCTGTCGCAAGTGAATGGCCAGCCCGCCGTGGCGCCAGTCGCCGCGCCTTCGCTTTTGAATGCGATCAGCGCAACTGCGCTCAGCGGCGCCGATCTTGGCACGCCGCATCTGCGCGAGCCGCCGGACCCGCCGCCACCCCGAATATAGCGCCTGACGCTCGAAGCGCCGCCGTCTTCAGCGGCCGCGCACTCTTGTCTTCATCAGGACCGAAAATATGCGATTACCCGCATTGGCCGCGCTTGCCGCGGCGGGCGCTGCGCTGGCGCCGACGAACAGCGACGCGAGACCCGTCACCTATCCGGGCGGGAAAATGGGCATGGTTGAGCATCGTGACGAGAGCACGATGGTTGAAACCATGCTGACACTCACGCCGAACCTCGCCATCGGCTGGCATGACGAATGGGATCAAGAGAGCGATTGGCAATTCCACGGCCCCATGGTCGCAGGCCTCGCCAAGCGCTGGAACATGCCCGACGCGCAAGCCAACATCTTCTGGATGGCGGGCGCGGGCGTCGCCTACGACGACGCCCAGTCAACCGGCGGCGATGCACAACCGGCTGCTTATGTGGGCGTTGAAGCCGATTGGGAGAACCGCCGCTTCTACACGCTCTATCAGGCGCGTGCGTTCTGGGCCGAGGACATCGACAGCACTGTTTCCCAGCGTCTCCGGCTGGGCGTTGCGCCCTACATCGCCGAGGCCGGCGCGTTGCACACGTGGGCCATTCTGCAGATCGACCACGAACCTGAAGAAGAAAACCCGATCTCGATTTCACCCGTCATTCGACTCTTCCAGGACACGACACTGTTTGAAGCGGGCGTTTCGCTCGACGGCGACGCCTTCGCCAGCGTCATGTTCTATTTCTAAGGATGAAACCCATGAACCTCATCAAATCCCTCGCGGTCGCACTCGCAATGGCCGCAATCGCACCGCTTCCCGCATCGGCGCAATCACGCCCCGCGCAAACGGCGCCTATCGCCGCCGATGTCGTCGTTTCGGTCAATGGTCTGGTGTGCGATTTCTGCGCGCAGGCCATTGATCGCAGTTTCCGCCGGCGCGCGGAAGTCAACGCCGTCCATGTCGATCTCACCGAGAAAGTGGTCTCGATCGATTTCCGGCCGAACCAGAATCTCGACGACGACACCATCCGCGACATCATCACCCGCGCCGGTTACACGGTGACCAACGTGCGCCGCACGGCCACGCCATGAGGAGCGAGCCTTTCTCTTGGCGCGATACCGCAGCACCCATGCTGGCGCTCTTCGGCTCAACGGCGACGCTTGTCTGTTGCGCGCTGCCCGCGCTCTTCGTCGCGCTCGGCATGGGCGCGGTGGTGGCGGGGCTTGTCTCCGCTGTCCCGCAGATCACCTGGCTCTCGGAGAATAAGCCGCTCGTCTTCGGCGGCTCGGGGGTGCTCATCGCCATTGCAGCCTGGCTGCAATGGCGGGCGCGCAATGCGCCCTGCCCCACCGAACCTGCCGCCGCGCGCGCCTGCCAGCGTTTGCGCACAATCTCTGTCGTCATCCTGGCCATCGCCACGATCGCCTGGTGCATCGGCGCTTTCTTTGCGTTCTTTGCAGCGCAATTGCTGTTTTGACGTGCGCCACGCAAAAACATTCCACGGAGTCCTTATGCGTCTTCTTCTCCTGCCGCTGATCGCCGCCACGATGATGGGCGCTTGCAGTCAGCCTCAAACCAAAACCGACGAGCCGCCGGCCGCGGCGCAGAGTGAGTCGCCAGCGGGCGTTCACTCAAGCGGGACGGTGGTCGCGATCACGCGCGAATATAGCGCCATCACCATCCAGCATGCGCCCATCCCAGAGTTTCAGATGGACGCGATGACGATGGAGTTTACGGTCGCCGATGCAAGCGAGCTCGACGGTCTCAATGTCGGTGACAGCGTCACGTTCGACTTGAGCGGCCCAATCGATATCCGGACCATTCGCAAGGCTGACGACTAGCTCTAGCGCGCGGAATGCAGACCGGCGATAAGTGGAAAAGCTCTCTGGGGTCGCCATGAACGACACGTTCGAAGGCCGCTGCTTGTGCGGCGATGTCCGCTTCCAAGCGAACGGCAAGCCCAAATGGGTGCTCTGGTGCCATTGCGAGAGCTGCCGCAGGCATAGCGGCGCGCCCGCGTCCGTGTTTGTCTCGTTTGCGGATGACGCCGTCACGATTACGCAAGGCGCAATTAAGCGCTACACCTCCTCGCCCGGCGTCGAGCGCGGCTTCTGCGCACGCTGCGGGTCCACGCTTACCTGCAGCAACATGAAGCTGCCGAACGAGACGCATTTCCACATCGGCGCATTCGAGCGCGCGTCAGATCTCATTCCGACCGGCGCGTTTTTCAGCGAGGAGCGTGTGCCCTGGTTCGACCAGAGATCCGGCCCCTTCGACGGACTCTCCGCCCTGGCGCAAGCTGCATTGAAGCGCGAGCCCAAAAAGCGCGTTTAAGCCACGCGCGCTGCGCCCCAATAATTGTATCCCGCCCATTTCGGCGATTTCGGCAGATACATCGTCTCGAGTGTGTCGATGCTGAAGCCAGCGGCTTTGATCAGCGCCGGAATATCCCGCGAAAGATGACAGCCGCCGCCGATCACCTTCCATACCGGCTCAATACGCTTCTGCCAGCGTTGCACGCCTTGGTCAGGCGAAAGGCCGTGCTCACAGAAGAGCAAGCGCCCACCTGGCTTCAAGGTCCGGCGCGCGACCTCTAACGCCATGACAGCGTCCGGAATGGTGCAGAGCGAATAGGTGACGAGCACGGTGTCGACGCTGTTCGGATCGAGCGACAAACGCTCGGCGGTCTCCGCCAATATCTCCACATCGATCGGCGAACCCGTGACCGCCTTGCGTGCGCGCTTCACCATGCCCGGTGAAGGCTCTAGCGCATAAAGTTTGCGCACCTTCGAAGCATCATAGTGCGGCAGGTTGAGGCCCGCGCCAAAGCCAAGTTCAAGCACGACGCCTTCGGCGTCGGGCACGATCTTCTGACGCTGCTTGTCGATCGGCGAACACGAGCATGCGCCGGTCACCAGCGTCGGCAACAGAAAGCGCTCGTAGAGATTCATGATGGGCCGCTCGCGCTGTTGCGACGGAAGAGATGATAGCGAAACGCCTGCTCTGAACCCCACGGCGTCAGGTGGATTTCGCCGTGCGTTTCCATCAGCTGAAATTCATCGCCGAGGATGCGGCTCAGGCTCTGGCCGTCGTGCTGCACGATCTCAAGCCCCCTGCACTTGGCAGGGCCACCTGGCGCAAACCCCGCGATAATGGCCCAGCCATCGCCATCGAGCGCCGCGCGCAGAGTCTCGGCATAAGCCGCCTGCTGCGCGGGCTCGGTCATAAAATGCAGCATGGCGCGATCATGCCAGAGCCGATGTTTGCGCGCTGGCCGCCACGTCGTGACATCGCTCACAGTCCAATTGACTTCTTCGGCACGATCGCCAAGCCGCGCCTTCGCCTGCTGCAAGGCGGATGAAGCAATGTCGAGCACGGTGAGATCGCGAAAACCGCCGAGCAGCAGATGATCGACCAAGGTGGAGGCGCCGCCGCCGCCATCGATGATCGGCGCATCGGGACCGATGCCGGTGCGCCGGATGAGCTTCAGTGAGAGCTGAGGTTCGTCTTGCCGCCAGCTCACCTCTTCGGCGCGCTTGTCGGTGTAGAAGCGCTCCCAATGGGCGTTCTGATTCGTCATCGACGCGCTTTCACTTTGAGCTGACTGAGAAGAGGGCGCCAAGGCCCGTTCACGCAATGTCATGGCCGCGGCACCGAACTCAAGCGCCGCCACACCTGGGTCTGGCAGAAGGGTCCAGCGCAGCCGCGCAGACGCAGGACATCACCGTCGAGATCGATTGTACCGCGATACGTGCGGCCGTCTTCGGGATTGGCGACGCTTCCCTCTCTCCACGCCCCGTCCCGAAGCGCGAAGTCGCGCAAGATCATCGTGCCGACCGCGCCGCCGCCGGAATCGTCTGGGTCCCACACCCAGATGAGTCGCCCGCACAGCAGCGTGGTGTTTGCGCACGGCGCAAGCCTCACCACGCCGCCAAGCCCGGGCGTCGCCCAATCGTCGTGGATTGATTGCTGCGCGCGCGCTTCGCCGCCGACCAAGAAGAGGCCGATCAAAAACGCCGCCGCACCCGTCTTGAGCGGTGCAGTTTTGATTTTGCAGACGCGGCAGGTCGCGGCCTCGAAGCGCGCATAATAGTCCGGATGCTCGGTGCCCATCAGCCGGTCCCACCAGGTGAAATAGAGCCCGTAGTTCCAGCGCGCCTGGCCATGATGCAGGTCATGGTGCGTGACCGTCGTCAGGAAATCGAACAGCGGCTTGCCGTCTCTGCGAGATGGAAAGAGTTCGTAGCCGCAATGGCCCATCGTGTTGCGTACGATCTGATGCAGCATGAAGAGGCCAACCACCGCCCATTCGGTCGGCACGATGAACATCCAGATCGGCACGTAGAGCGCCTGCATCGCCGCTTCGGCAACGTCGAAACTATAGGCGGTAAAGGGCGAGGGATTGTGCGAACGATGATGGCGGCGATGGAAGGTGCGGAACAGTCTGGGGTCATGCACCAGCCGGTGGGTCCAGTAGAAGTACGCGTCGTGTCCGATCACCATCAGCACGAAGGACGCAAAAGCCCAGCCCCACCCCCAGCTCGCCGCCAGCGCAGGACCTGGCAGATACCCTGCCCGCTCGACCATGAAGAGCAGCGCTCCGATGGTGGAGAAGATCGCGAGCGACCGGAGCGAAACCAAAAACTCAAGAATGAGCTGCCGGTTCGGCGGTCGCTCCGTTCGGATCTTGCGTGACGCCAGCAGACCCGCGAGCAGCACCCAGAGGACGAGCCAAAAGCCAATCGCGAAGATGGCGTAGTCGGTAAGGTCGCTGGTGATGCTGAGCAGCCAGCGGTCGGCGAAAGCCTGGATATCGGCGGGCATGGAAATCCTCCTCGAAGGCGGACACCATCGTCATGAGAGAGACCCGGCGTCTCGCCAGGACCGAAAAACCAGCGCCAGTTCCGAAATCAGCCAGGATTTTCCGGAATCGGAGAGCTTTGGCCGAGCTGAACTTTCCGCCATTCGCTTGGCGTTTGCCCGGTCGCTTCCTTGAACGCGCGGTTGAAGGGTCCGAGCGAGGCGAAACCCAATTCGAACGCGATCGCGGAGATGGGCGTGCGTGCTGTCGCGGGGTCCGATAGCCGCTGTTTGGCGGCGCCGATCCGGTAGGCGTTCACGAACGCCACGAAGTTGCGATGTCCGAGTTGGTCGTTGATCAGGCGGCGCAAGCGGTGTTCGGGCACGCCTACCTCTTCCGCCAGCGAGCCGATGGTGAGGCCCTCGCGCCGCCAGGCCTCGCCTTTTCCCATCACCTCTTCCAGCCGCGCCAGCGTGTGTTGATCGCCTGCGTCCAGACTCGGCTCTTGCGGCCCCGCCGCCGTCGCGGCGCCAAAGAGCGCGGGCTGGGCCTGGAGGAAGACCATGGCGCCCGCCGCGCAGAACACCGCAAGCGCGGTCGCGCCCAGGAGTTCATACCAATCGGCTTCAATGCCGAAGCTCTCGCCGATCTCAAAGCCGGCCAGGACCACGACGAAAAGCGTGACCGCCGCAAGGAACGGTCCGCGAAGGCGCCGGCGCGCTTCCACCAGATCGCCGCGCCAGCTGCGCACGATGACAAAGAGCGCGTGCGCCGCGAGCGCGACTTCGATCAAATTGTGGACGACCCAGACGCTCGGCTGCAAAGGGCCTGGCCCAAGCCAGCCAAAGAGCCCCAACAAAGTAAGGCCGGTAAAGGGTGCGAGCGTCGCCGGCGATACGTCGCGGTCGTCGAAGAGCGTCACGATGAAGAGCCAGAAGAGGCCGCTGCCGCCCAAGGCCAGGAAATGCACGATGGGCTCGAGCGATCCGATCGCGAGACGAGACTCGGCTGACGATTGCAGCGCGTAAGCGAGGACCGAAACAGAGAAGAGCACGCCGGCGAGCCGCGCGGAATGGCCCTTACCCGCGCGCCAAAGCCCCGCGGCGGTCGCGATCAGCGCGCCAATAGCCACGCCGCGCAAAATCAGTTCCAGTGCCGTAGCCCCATCCATCATCATCCGGCAGTTAGTGGACTTCAGGCGCGCCTGTCAAAATAGCGCAAAGCCTCGAGTGCGACGCCGTCAACAAACGGCTGCTTGGCTCGCTGGTACTCGGGCTTCAGACTCCCGTCTGAAAACTCAACTTGAGCTTTAGGGCAGCGTATTGCGCCGCGATTTCGGGCTTCAAGACGAGATAGTCTCGAAACGCGAGATGCCTACTGATCTGGAAAGAGCCGGCGAGATAGGCATGCAGGTGAAATCCAACGGTCTCGCCACTTGGCTTCTTCTTGAAATATCTCCGGCCAATAATCCCATACTCCCCGCGCGCTTCGTAACCGCTGTCTGAAAGATCATCGGTGCAGCCATCAATCGCCGACAGCGACGACGCCTCGACGAGCATATCGATGATTGGTTTCGACTGCAGACCAGGAATGGCGGTGCTGCCGATATGGTGCAGGCCCACCGAGGCGCGGCCCAACACGTCAGCGATCACCTTTGCTTCTTTATCGAAGAGCGCCGGCCAATGAGGGTCGTGTGGGACTATTCGTTTCATCGACCGACGAGTTCTGCAAAAACTGTTGAGAATAGCTCAGTACCCACCAGGTGATCATTTCACGAGACGCGCTAAGCCCGCGTGCGCATGAGATCTGCGCCGAGGATCACGCCAAAGCCTGCGTGCAAGGCGTAAATCACAAACGCGCCGGCCACGTTCATGGTCACGGCGCCGCTCGCAAGCAGGCCTAGCGGTACGGCTCCGGCAATCAATCCAAGAACGCCGACGAGACGGCGCAGCCCGCGCTGATGCAAGAGGTCGAGGCCCCAAATTGCAAACGCAATCGAGGTCGCATAGACGCCGCCATAAGCCAGCGCCTGATTAAGTTCCCAATAGAGGCGCAAGACATCCCGCGAAACACCTGCCTCGAATGCAGCCGGCGCGGCAAAACCATTGATCGTGGCCGCGAGCAGGTTTGCGACGACCCCGGCCCCATAAACGATGAGCGCTGCAAGGATTGAGAACCGGCCAAGTCCGCGCAGCATGGCGTGACGCGCATAGCCAGCGAAGATCACCAACACGAGCGCCATCATCGCGCCATGCACAAGCTGGTTCAGGTTCGAATGCCCCTGCCCGGTCGGGTGATGCGCCATGACAAGAATTGAGAGCAAGGATGCTGCGGCCAGCGCTCCACCGGCAAATCGATCGCCTGTAATGGTTGCAGCCTGCATGCGCCCCTCCACGACTCTGGTTGGGGAAAGTTTAGACTGTCCGCCGCCTGGCACGGTACGAACTAATGTGGTGAAAAGTCCGACCGGCGAGGATTTATGAATCGATCAGGATCAGATGCACGGCGCGCGATCCTAAGCGCGTTTAATCGGCTGGTTCTGACCACGCGCCGCGTGCGGCCGCCGGTGACGCAATTGTTGCGTGAAGCCGGCGTCGCCCGCTCCACACTCTACAGTCACTTTGACGACCGGGATTCGCTGCTGCTGGAGGCGATGGTTGGTCCCCTCTCTGTCGTGGCGGACGCCGCCGTCGGCGTCGGCGACGACCAAAAACTTGTCACGCTCCTCGAACACTTTTGGGATCAGCGGCGCGGCGCCCAAGACGTCTTGGAAGGACAATTCTCTCGTCGCCTGGCGCGAGAGCTTGGCCAATTGATCATGGCGCGCGACACCCGCCTCGAACGCGACGACGCGGTCCGCATTGCGGAGAGTTTGCTCGGCTATGTGAGGCTCTGGATCTCCGGCGATACTCCGTCTTCTGCCGCCATCCTCGCCCGCAAAATAATCGCAAGCGCGGCCGCCCAGCGAGAGGCATTGCCTTAGCGCACGTACGAGCAGCGCGCCGCGTCGCCGGCGCGGGCGATAGGGTAGACACGAAGGCGGGAAGCGACCTCGAGTGGCTCCCTACGCGTTGATCGCCGGCGTCTCACAATCCGCGTCACGACTATTCTCGCCCTGAAGTGACGCCGGCCGCGACGATCGAAGGCCAGCTGGCGTACCGCAAGCAGTACGCCAGCGTCGCCTCAGTATTCGCTAGGCAGAAAAATCACATCGTTCTGCAGCCAGAGCGTGATCTCAGGCAGCGGAAAATCCGTGAAGCCGATGGCCTGGCTGGCGACGAGGCCATGATCGCCGTCCTCGCACGTCAGCATGGCGCTGCGGTCTTGCGCCACCCTCAGCGTCCAAACCTGGAATGGTTGGCTTCGCACGCGGGCGTCGTGCTGGTGTGAAACGATCGCGTCGAGCCACCAATAGGCGCCGCCCGCTTCGGCCACGTATTGAGCGCCGTCCGTGTAGGTGATCGAAGGATAAAGCGGATGGCGATACCAGCATTCGCTGCCGGTGAAGTGGGCCAGATCGCTGGCGCGAAGCGTCTTTGAAGACATTGTGGTGTCTCCTCAAATCGATTGGGGTTGAATGAGCAACGCCGCCTCCTCAACCGGAAGCGGCGTCTCGCGTCTCAGGCGGCGGCGGCCATGCCGAGCGACTTGACCGCGCCCTCGCCGGGATCGACGGCGACGAACACCTTGCCGGTCCAGCGGCCGGTGCCCTTGTCCTTCCAGCGATCGTGGCGGAGCTTGCCGGTGATCTCGGCGCTGACGCCCTTCTTCATCGCTTTGGCTGCGACAGACGCCTTGCCGTCATTGATCTCGACGGTGAAGCGGTCGGTGCGGTTCTCGTCTTTGACTTCAAGCCAGAGCGAGACGATTTCGATTGTGCCGCCCTTCTGCTCGAACGAACGGATCTTGGGGTCGTCGACGAGCGTGCCGGTGATGGTAACGCGGTTGGTCATGGAAGTGTCCTCGATTAGCGTTTCCCGGTTGTTCGGGGCCGCGGGCCTCGCCCGCGACGGCGCTCTTCGAGCCCGGCCATGAGGCGGCGCGGGCAAGGTGAAAATGGTGGGGCCCGCGTCGCGTGCGTGCGCACGCGACCGAAGCCGCGACAGCGGGCGGGGAAACGATTTTCGCCTTGCCGGCGGCGACGGCCGGGCGGCAATGGCGACGGCGTGGGCGAGGCTTGCGGCCGCACGGTCGAGGGAAGTGAGCGAGGATGCTCATGCCCGAGGGCGATTACGAGCCGGGTGTCTGCGCGCGCGCCCAATCGTTCCAGTCGTTGAAGCCCGGCGGCGCTGCTTCGATCTCGACGTCTGTTGAACTGGTCATCCGCGCGCGTAAGGATTCGGCGGCCCGCATTCCCGCATCATCATTGTCGGCTGCAATGATGAGCCGCCGCAGCGGATGAGAAATGATCAAGCGGCTGAGATTGTCAGCACTGAGCGCCGCCCAAGCTGGAATGCCGAAGACATTGGAAGCAGTCAGCATGGTTTCGACGCCCTCGCCGACTGTGAGTTCGTCTTCTGCATCGGCCAGACGGACGGTCCCGCCCATCAACTTGCCAATGACGCGCCGTGGGGTCGACACAGCGGCCTTGGCCGTGCCATGCGCACTCAGCAAAGCAACCTGGACGCCTTGAAGCGCGCCTTGCGCGTCGGTGATCGCCGCGACCAGGGCTGGCCGCTTTGCGCGATCATCGAGGCTCGTCATGCGTGGGTGAAGGCGAAGCGCCGCACTCTCCCATAAGCCCGCTGGAACGGCGCGTCGGCGCAAATAGGCCTCTGCCACGGAATGCTTGAGCGCGCTGCTCTCGTCCCAGAGCCGTCGTGCGCGTGCGACACGCTCCTCATCAAGCGGCTGCGCGACGACCTTCAGAGGCGACAAGCGCATGCCCCTCCTGTCGGCGAGCGGCTCATCGTCCAACAGGCCAAGATCGGCCAACGCGCGGCGCACGTCGCGCCAATCATCCTTCGGGCTGAAGCAATGGATGAGGATACGCCCCTCCTCCGTCTCGGCCAGCGAGACGGAGCGGTCCTTGTGACTGTGATTGGGCCCAGGGATAAGAGCGCGCGCCCCGCCATCAAGCAGGATGCCGCCGCAGGCGGCGACGATGCGCTCAAGCCGCGACATGCGCGATCTCCTCAGCAAACGGCGAACGGCTCTTCGTCAATAACCAATCGACCGCGATCTGCGCCTGCGCCGCAGCGGTCAGAAACGCGCGTTTGTCGTTGGCCAACAGCTTCATCCAATGACCGATATAGGAAGCATGGTCGTGGATGTGATGCGGCGGCAGCTGCAAATGCGCGCCAAGAAGGCTGGCGCCAATCTCGGCCACCAGCTCTTCAGCCGCAATCGCATGCTCGGAGAATTTCTTCCCCATGTCGCGGCCGACACGATGCGGCGCCATGGTCGCGTGAACGCTCTCATGATTGAGCGTTGCGGCGTAATCCTCGGCCGTGTCGAAGGCGCCGATAGGCGGCATGCCGATCACGTCCTTGCTTGGAATGTAGCAGGCGATGTCGCGCGTCGCGATGCGCGCGATCTCCAGCTTCTTGAACCACGCCTCGTGAACGGAGAGCGGCGTAAGCGAAGACGCGATCGGTTCTGGATGGAAGCGGGCCGGAAGATTGTCGATCTGATCGGCGGAAAAGACGACATACCATTTCAGAAAGCGGAACGCGTCTTCGACCTCGCCGCCCGCCTCATCGAAGCGTTTGCGCGTGCCATGCCCATAATAGACAACGACCTCGCCGCGTTCGCCCTTGCGCACCTGCGCGCCGAGCTTCACGGCTTGATTGAAGGTCAGCCAATAGGGCGAGACGTAACCGCGCTCGATCGCAGCGCTCCACAACAAGATGACGTTGACGCCCCTATAGTTTTCACCTGTTACACGGCGCGGCAGCACCACGCCGGTGCGCGCGCCGTCCCAGGGCTTGCGCCAGGGCATGACGCCCGCGTCCAACTCCAAAAGTATCTTTGCGGTGATTTCGGCCGCGACATCGCGGCGCGCGCCAGCGCGCGCGTGTTGGCTAGTCATGATGGAAACTCCAGAAACAAATGCGCCGCCGGAGAAACCGGCGGCGCTGAGTTGAATGAGAAGACGGCTTAGGCGGCTTGCGCCTCTGCCAGAGCGCGCTTGCCGTCAGCGGTGACGGCGAAGGCGCCTTCGCGCGGCGGGGTGATCAACAGATCAGGCAACCAGCCAGCGCCCTTCAACGTCTGGGCTGCAGTGCGCGCGAGTTCAGCCTTCTTCATCTTCTGAAACGCCGCGATCATGCCGCTGCGCTCCTTGTCGCCCAGAGATGCGATCGCCGGCGCGGTTTCCAGAGCCCCGATTGCCAACGCCTTGGGCGCGGCCGACCAAAAGTCTTCGTCTGCTTCCCAGTGGCGGCTCATGTCGAGATCGAGCGCGGCCGCGAGCGCATCGCCGATGCGTTGGAGCTGCTTATCCTCGAGGGACACACGGCCATGGGTGAGATCGATGGTCTCGGCCAAGAACACAGCAAGCATTTCGAGCAACTTCTCAATTGGTTGATCGATGCAGGCAGCGAAGAAGGCGAGTTCGTCTTCTTCGGCCTTCTCGGCATAGGCAATGCGCGCATTCTCCATCGCATCATCGTCGTCGAAGCCGATGGGACGCGCTTCAATGCCGACACCTGGCACGCGGGAGCGGTCGGCGCTTTGGCGCATCAGCGTGAAGACGAGCACACCAAGCGCCACTGCCGGATTGGCGGCAAGGCTGACGCGAACACCGCGCGTCCGGGCCTCGGTCAGACGCTCGGTCAGCGCCTTGGTGAGGCGCGGTCCCTCGTCCACATCGTCTGCCGCATCCGAGACGCCTGAGGCACCCTCGTGCGACGCCGCCTTCGACTCGGTGTTGCGCAGCTTTGCGATGGCCTTCACGTCGGCGCGCTTGATGAGGCCCCTCGTGACGACCGGCCGACCGTCGCGGTCGATGGCGACCGCCGCGCCAGCATGCTTCATCTGGTTGGGCTCGAAGGCGCGCGTCGCTTCGCGCAACGCGTCGAGCATTGATTCAGCTTCATCGCGCTCGGCCCAGAGCGGATTGTCTTCCTCGGCGTCCTCAAGCTTGGCGTCGAGCTCTTCGAGCCGCGCTTCCAACTGCGCGAGCTCTTTCTTCTCCGCCGGCTTCAATTTGCGCTGCGTTGGATGGAGCCGTTCACCGGCGCAGCCATCGACCTGGCCGTGACCGGTCAAGGTCTCCACCCAGCCCCAGCCTTCAGCGACAAGCGCCTCGCGCATCTGATCGAGACGTTCAATGGCGAGCCGCTGCAGCAAGTCGCCATCGTCGAAGAAGACGATGTCAGGCTCGAAGAGATCACGCACCAGCCGACCGCCGGCAGCTTCGTACGCCTCGGCGCCGACGAAGCGCGCCAGGCGGTCGTGCGCGGGAATGCGACCAACTGTCAGCGCGCTCCGAACGCTCGCAGCATGCGTGATAGGTTTTGCGAGCTGACGAAACACCCGCTCTTGGGCGGCGTGATCGTCATTGATCGAAAACGCGCGCGCGACATCGAGATTGATGTCGCCTTTGCGATACGCCGTACGGATCTTGGGCGAGAGCCGCGCCAACGCGAGGCGTTGCTCAACCAGACGGACCGTGCAGCCGAAACGCCGCGCCACGTCATCGACGCTCATGCCGCCATCAACGAGGCCCGCGAAGGCTTCGACTTCGTCCATCACCGACATGGCCGAACGCGTGACGTTTTCATCGAGGCTGATCTCGCGCGCGTCGTTGCCGGTATCGATGACGCAACGAACAGGCTCGGTCTCAGCGATCTGCTTACGCTTGACGCGCAAGAGCTGCGCTTGCCGGCGGCCCTCGCCGATGGTGACGAAATAGAAGCCGGTCGCCGCGCCCGTTTCCGCGATCTCGGGCGCAACCACCAGATTCTGCAGGATGCCCTTGGCGTGAATGGAGGCCGCGAGCGCCTCGATGTCGGCTTTGGCGTGCGGGGTGTTGCGCACGTTGTCGGGTGACTTCTTCAATTTGTTGAGCGGAATGAGCACGACGCCGGTTTGAACGGCATGCTCGTCATGTGTTGCGATTGCTTGTGTCATGGAAAGCCTCTTGGCTTTCCCGGCTCGCGAGATTGCGCGCCGGGGCCGCGTGCGCGACCCTGTTCCCATCAGCCCGCGCGTGAGGCGGCCCGTGTCGAGGGCTTTAGAGCGAAGCGTCCCTCGATACGGGTCGCCGCGCGGGCTATCGAGGCCTGGAGCGCACGCGGGGGTCCGCGCAAAAATCTCAAGCCGCACTGCCCGCAAGCGCAACCAGGCGAGCCTGCGCCACGAAGCCAGGAAGGCGGGACCTCGGGCCCGCGCACTTGGACGATCGCCATGTCAGCGCTCACACGTCGCAGATTGTGCATCTCCGCCGCGGCGGGCCTGGCGACAGGGGCGAGCGCTTGCGCCAGCAACGCAAGGCCCGCGCCTGATCTTCGCTTCATCTACAATCGCACCGCCCAGTATCATCGCCCCGACCGCAACCCGATTGTTGTCATTCCGGGTCTCCTAGGAAGCCGGCTGCGCAATCCAGCCGACGGCGCGATTATTTGGGGCGCATTCGATGGCGCAGCGGCCGATCCTTCTAGCGCGAGCGGCGCGCGGGCGCTCGCAGCGCCGCTTGAACTCGATGTCGACGCTGGCGCAGCGTCCGGCTTGGCCGACGCCGATGGGGTTCTCGATCGCGTGCGCGTGCGGTTAGCGGGCGTACCATTCGAACTTGCCCAATACGCCGAAATTCTCGCGACCCTGGGCGCGGGCGGCTACCGCGACGAATCACTTGGGCTTGCCGGCGTCGATTACGGCGGCGACCATTTCACCTGCTTTCAATTCGCCTATGATTGGCGCCTCGACAACGCCGCCAACGCTGCAGCGCTGAAGGTCTTTCTCGATGCCAAGCGGACCTATGTGTCGGCGCAGTACGCTGAACGTTTCGGCCTCAATGTCTTGCCAGAGTCCATCCGCTTCGACGTCGTCGCGCATTCTATGGGCGCGCTCCTGCTGCGCTACTTCATGCGTTATGGCGCAGCACTTTTGCCCGAAGATCGCGCCCCCGAAGTCACCTGGGACGGCGCCAATTATTTTGAGCGTGCGGTGCTCGTCGCCCCGCCCAACGCCGGGAGTCTGCGTACGCTTCTATACCTCATAGACGGGCGCGACTTCGGAAGACCACTGCTTCCCTTCTATCCTCCCGCGATCCTCGGCACCTATGCCTCGCTCTATCAATTGCTGCCGCGACCGCGGCATGCGCCGGTGGTGTCGGACAGCGCGGGTCACGAGCCGCTCGAAAACATTTTCGACCCGGTGATTTGGCGCCGTTACCAATGGGGCCTTGCCGATCCGGCTCAAGACAACGTGCGCCGCGCACTCTTTCCAGCCATCGCCGGTGAAGCAGACCGCCTATCGGTGGCCTATGAGCTGCAGGCGAGATTATTGCGCCGCGCCCGCCGCTTCACTGCCGCGCTCGACGTGACAGCAGGGCCCACGCCCGGTGTCGAGGCGATGCTGGTTGCGGGCGATGCGCTCGATACGCCGCGCACGCTCGCGCTGAACGATGCGAGCGGTCGTTTGTCCGTGCTTGAGAGCGCCCCCGGCGATGGCGCGGTCTTGCGCACAAGCGCGCTGCTCGACGAACGCAGCGCGGATCGCTGGACGCCCGCGCTTCAATCTCCGCTTCGCTTCAACACCACATTGCTGCTGGATGGGGATCATTTGGGAATCACTCGTTCGGCGAGCTTCAGCGACAACGTGCTCTACTGGCTTTTGGAGGCCCCGCGCCAGCCGGGCGGCGCCGACGCCTGGCTTTGAGGCGTTAAGGAGAAACACGCGCGTGAAAACTTCACTCAAATCGACGTTTGTCAGCCTCTATATCTGCTTCCTTGTCGGCGCGAGCGCGTTTGCCCTATGGCGCATCGCGGGGCCGCATTTTGGTTTGGGCTGGATTGGCGCTTTGTTGACGACCGCGCCTTTCCTCATGCTGCTCAGCTGGCTCATGATTACGCAGCGCAGCGCCCGCACCAGCCCGCGCTTGCCGGCCATCATCGCCTTCGGCGCGGCGGGCGTAATCCTTGCCTGCTGGTCCTGGCTCGTTGGCTTTTCCGACCGCACTCCCCTCGTGATCGCGCTGACGGGGTTTTTGAGCTTCTTCATCTACTCGTTCTGGTATTCCGACCTTGGACCGAGGCGCAGCGGCGCACTGGCGCTTGGACGTGCGCTTCCGGACTTCCTTGTGCAAACTGAGAGCGGCAGTGAGGTCGCGTCCGCCACATGGCGCGGGCGTCCCACGGTCCTCATTTTTTATCGCGGCAATTGGTGTCCGCTCTGCATGGCGCAAATCAAGGAAGTGGCTCACCGCTATCACGAGGTTGAGGCGATGGGCGCGCGCGTGGCGCTCATCTCGCCGCAGCCGCAAGCGCACACCCAGCAACTCGCGCGCAAGCATGGCGTCAATTTCGAATATTATGTGGACGCCGGAAACAGCGCCGCGCGTTTGCTCGGCATCGATCACCCAGGCGGCTTGCCGCTTGGCATGAGCGTCTTGGGTTACGAGGCCGATACGGTGCTGCCTACGGTCGTGGTCACCGACAAGGACGGGGTCGTTCGCTGGACCCATGAGACCGACAATTATCGGGTGCGTCCCGAGCCCGACCTTTTCCTCTCGGTGCTGCGCACGCACGCGATTTAGCTGGCGGTGCGCCCCGCGGCTTGGGTGATGACGAGCGCGACAAGGCCCAAGGCGAGCACAGCGACGCTCACAAGCGCGCCAGCGCCGGATTCAGCGGTGACGTACTGAAGCGAGGAAATGAGCATCGCAAAACTGGAAGCGGCGAACATGAGCGGCAGCGCGGGATAGAGCGGGACCTTGAACGGCCGTACGATGGCCGATTGGCGAACCCGCAGAACGATCACGGCGATCCCGCTCATGGTGAGAAACAGCCAATAGACCGGCGCGGTATAGTCAACCAGCGTAACGAAGCCGTCGTAAATTGCGCCGAACACCACAAGCGCGAGCGAGAGCGCCCCTTGCGCCCAGATTGCCTGCGCCGGAATCTGGCGGCGTTCATCCCAAACGCCGATGCGCTTGAGTGCGGGCCAATCATGGGCGCAGGCATAGGTCGTGCGGGCCCCTACAACGATGGTGGCGTTGATTGAGGTGATGACCGCAAAGGCGATCGCCAACGCGGTCGCGATTCCTGCCCAGGGACCGAACGCCTTATCCATGAGTGCCGCCGCGGGCGCTGGCGAATGCGACAGCGCCTCAATGCCGAGACCGTACCAGAACGCCCAGTTCACGGCGAGATAGAGCGCGGTGATGATGAGGATGGCGCTGATCAAGGCGCGTGCCATGCCGCGTCTTGCGTCTTGTACTTCCGCCGAAAGCGTCGCCACCTCGCTCCATCCGCCGTAGGCGAGCAGAGCATAAACAAGCGCATAGCCAAAGCTCGCCGGAGCCGATGCGATTGGCAAGGGCGCTGCGTCCGCCGGCCCGGCCCCGTTCATGATCAGAACCAGCGCCGCAATGATCATGATCAAGAGGCCCACCACCTCAAGACTGGTCAGCCCATAATCGGCAGCGTCTTGGCGAACCCCTGCGCCACGCAAATTGAAGCCGGTCAGCGCGATGACCGCAATCGCCGCGTAGATCGCCGCGCCGTGTTCGCCGATCGGCGCCGCCGCGCTCATATAATCGCCCAGCACATAACCCAAGAGCGCGATTGACCCGGAATTGATCACGGCGAACCGCGCCCAGGCGAACAGGAAGGCCACCCGGCGTCCGTAAGCCAGGCCCAAAAAATGATAGTCCCCACCAGCATTGGGAAAGGCTGCGGCAAGTTCTGCATAGCAGAGCGCGCCCATCAGCGTGACAGCGCCGCCAATCGTCCATGCCGCAAACATCCAGAAGGGCGAACCGGCGGCCTCGGCGACCAGCGCCGGAGATTTGAAAATGCCCGCGCCGACCACCATGGCGACCGCGAGCATCGATACGTAAGCCGCACTCACATGGCGGCGTGGACCCAATTCACTCACCGCCGGCTCCGATCGAACGGAGCGGTCAGTGACCAGGACAGGCGCTCAGGCCGTTCATCCTGTAGATCACTCAGTCCCAAAACCAATGGCGCCTCGCGCGAACCGGCAGAGCGACGCAGCGTCCGGAAAAGCCGATCCCAAACCGAAAGGCAAAATCCATAGTTTGAATTGTGCTCTTCAGCGCGTACCGAGTGGTGAATACGGTGAAGATCAGGCGTGACGACGAACAGGCGGACCACACGTTCTATGCCCGGCGGCAAAGCAGTATTGGCGTGATTGAAGATAGCGCAGCCATTGAGCAGGATCTCAAATATAACAATCGCAACAAGCGGCGCGCCCAAGGCGACGGCCGCCCCCGCCTTCAAAAGCGCAGACAACAGAATTTCAATCGGATGGAATCTGAGCGCGGTGCTGGCGTCAACGTCGCGGTCGCCGTGATGTACGCGGTGCAAGGGCCACAACAATGCAAAGCGGTGAAACGCCCAGTGTTGACCCCATACCAGAAAGTCCAGCGCTGCTATGCTCGCCAAAACAGCGACCCAAGATGGTGCGGCGAGGACATTGAGTATTCCGACCCCGTTATGGCTTGCCCAGACAGAGGCCGCACCCGCGATCAACGGCGCCGGGGCGGCGGCAAGCAGGCGCGCGGTTAAGGCGCCGGCAGCGACGAGCAGCGCGTTTGTTCGCCAACGGCCAAGGCGCGGGCGCACGCGCGCGCGCCGCGGCCATAGGGCCTCAGCGAGCATCATCAGCGCCAAGATGGCTGCGAAACTGCCGAGCCGGACGTAGGGCTCAAGACGGATCAGATCCTCTGTGCTCATTGCCCGGCGGCCCTTGCGCGAAACGCGCTCAGATGCGGATGAGTCAGCAATCGCCGCCAGCTTTCGTTGTAGGGATGCACGTAAGGCGTGGGCCCGAACCGGTCGATGAGCGGGCGGGCCTCATTGTGCCAGGCGAAAACGCCGCCGCGTAGATTGTAGACAGCGCGCGCACCTCGCGCTTCAAGTCCGCTCTGCGCGCGCGAGGCGAGGCGGGAGCTGCGCTGTCCAACCGAACAATAGAAGATTATGACGGCGCCTTCAGCGCGCGCGCCGATCTGACCAAGCGCCGCCGATGTCGAGATGTTCGGGGCCATCCGCTCGGCGTCGCTTAAATGGCTCACATCGAATTCCGCGCGTTCGCGCACGTCAAAAAGCCAGGCGCCCCCGCTTCGAGGAACGAGTTCGCCAATGCGCAAATGCGCCACGTTGGGAAACTCCGTTTCGACCCGCCGCGCCATCTCCTCAAGCGTTCTTGGCGGGCCGGGCGCCAACGCTTGCGCCCTAGCCGTAGGCGCTAGCATGCAAAAGGCGCCGCACGCGGCGATGACCTGACGGCGGCGCAGTCGCATCGGCGCATCTTCCCTCTTCATCAAGCGACTTCGCGCCGGCGCCGGCTTTGGTTTCACCCGCTAATCCGCAGGATGTCGGCGTAACGGACAGACGCCTCAGTCCGAAGCCCTTAGCGTAAGGCCGCTGCTCATTACACGCGCGCGCGCCAAGGAGACAACGCATGTCCAACGATCTCTTGTGCAAGCTTTCGGCGCTTTGTGACGGCGTGCTGCCGCTTGCTGGCGCTCTGGCCGCCTTCGCCATGATCGGCGTCATCGTTCTTGCGGTCTGAGATTAGCGCGATGATCGATCTTTACACCGCCGGAACGCCAAATGGCTGGAAGGCCTCAGTCACGCTCGAAGAGCTTGGCCTTCCCTATCAGACACTGCCGATCAATCTGGGCGCCAAGCAACAGAAAGAAGATTGGTATCTTAAGATTAACCCCAACGGCAGGATTCCAGCGATCGTCGACCGCGACAATGACAACTTCGCCGTCTTCGAGTCCGGCGCAATCTTGATCTATCTCGCTGAGAAGGCCGGCCGTCTGCTCTCAAGTGACGCCAAGCGCCGCTCGCAGGCTTTGCAATGGCTTATGTTCCAAATGGGCGGCGTCGGTCCGATGATGGGCCAAGCCAATGTCTTCTTCCGCTATTGGCCTGAGAAGATCGAGCCGGTCATCGCCCGCTATCAAAACGAAAGTCGCCGCCTCTTTGAGGTACTCGATCGCCGGCTATCGGACGCAGAGTATCTCGCGGAAGATTTCTCCATCGCTGATATCGCCAATTGGGCCTGGGCGCGCAGTCATGCCTGGTCAGGCGTGCCGATCGATGGGCTTATCCATTTCCAGCGTTGGCTCGACGTGATCGAGCGGCGTCCGGCGGCGCAGCGCGGTCTTAAGGTTCCTGGCGATCTGCCTGCAATCGACAATAAGCAAGCCGCGGATCGCTTCATCGCCGGCGCGCGCGGCATGTTGCAGACCTGATCGCTCCTAGCGGTGCGCCGCATGCATCACGGCCACGGCCGACGACGCGGCGAATACAACCGCATGCGCCGCGTTCATCGCTGTCGGCAAAACATAGACACCGATCGCGGGCGCTAATGCATAGAGCGCAAAAACGCCCGCCAGCAATATGGCCGGCGCCAGAAGCGCCATCCAGCGGGGATAAAGCGTGCGTCCGCTCAAGATGAGACCAATCCAGATCAAGCTCGTCAGCGCCACGGCCGCGCGCAATACGTTCACGAGTATTTCGTTGCGCACGGCATACTCGGTCAGCAATGAAGGCGCCGCTTCGCCCGCCGCGATCGCCTGCACGAGAAGCGCCATAAAAGGACGCTGACCGATCCACACCGCCCCAATCACAAAGGCGTAGGCGCCGATGAGGAAGAAGGCCCAAGCGGCCAGCCGCGACGCCGGCGCCAGCATCGTCTTCAAGTGCCAATATCCAACCAGATAGAGCGGCGCGGCGAATACGCTAAGCGCATAGCCCAGATCCAGTTGCGCGCGGCCAACATCAAGGAAGAAGCCGTACGCTTGATCTTCATAGAAACCGCGCGGGCTGAACTGCAGGCAAAATTCGCCAATGCCGACAAAGCACGCCGCGAGCAGACCGATAAAGCCCGCTTCGATCGGCGCATGATGAGCGTCTTCAACGCGCACCTTATTCACGGCGTTCCATCCCAACGGATGAGCGTGCCCGCCGCTACATTTTCGTAACGGCGCTCAACGCCGTTGCTGAGCCTTATGACAACGCTCTGGGCATGCTCGGCCGCTCCGAGCCCAAAAATCTGCGTCCTGGTTTGATCGGCGCCCAGACCCTGATTGGCGATCACTTGTGCGAAGCGGCCTTCACCGCCGACGTCGATCTCAATGCGCGCGCCAAGCATGGAGGCGCGATTGGCAAGCCGCACGCCGATCGCATTGCCGGTTGGCCCGCGATTGAGGAAGGCGCGCGCGGGGCCGTTCAGGTTGAGCCAAACCAAATCGGGACGAAGATCGCCATCGAAATCGGCGACGATGGGCGTCAGCCCAAAATACCGGTTCTCCACGCCCGCAGCGCGTTCACCGGCGGCAAAGCCACCATCGGCCTGCTGCAGCATGAGTTTTCCGGGATAGCGATACATGACCTCATTGAGCGGCAGCCGCGCATAATTCTGCGCCGCCAGCAGGTCCTGGCGACCATCGAGGTTCATGTCGGCGAACACGACCCCCCAGCCGAAGCCGAGCCGTGCCAGACCCCGTTCGGACGCCTGATCGGCGAACGCTAAGCGCCCTTCATTGCGAAACAGCATGTAGTCGGTATTGAATGGATCATCGGCGCGCAAATCGCCGCGCAGCATCCACTCCGGCAGTGTGTGGCCGACATTCGAGAAATAGAGATCGACCAAGCCGTCATTGTCGAGATCGCCCGCGGCGATCCCCATCGGATAAGAATAAACTGACGGGTTGGCGATCGCGCGCATGGGCGCCGCACCGGTGTTTTCATACATCTCCACCCGGCCGGTGTCCTGGGCAATGACAAGATCGGCGTCACCATCATTTTCCAGGTCAGCGAACACCGCTGCAAACGTGTTGTGACGCCGTCGCAGCCCGTAAGCTTCGGTTTCGTTGCGCCAGCGGCCTTCGGCGCTCGCGACAAAGAGATAGGAAAGGCCCCCGTAAGGCCGGCGAAAGACCGTCTCGCCTTCCACCAGCCCCCTGCTGACATAGCCAGAAACATAGAAATCCACGAGACCGTCGCGATTGATGTCGCCAAGCGCAATCGAAAGCGGCGTCACACCTTCGTCGAGGCTGAGGTCGAGGTTCTCGCAATCAAGTTGGGCGGAAAGATTGCGGCAAAGCCAGACGCCGCTCTCGCGTGCGAGCAACACTTCATCGCGCCCATCGCCATCAAGGTCGATTGCCGCCGCGCCATGGGTGGCGTCTGGCGCGTGCTTGGACGTGACCGCGCCCGCGATAGGGTCGAACCGACCGTCGCGAAAGGCGAAGACGGCGTCATCCTGCGTGCGTCCCCCGCCCAAGAACAGTTCGTCGCGCCCATCGCCGTCAAAATCGAAGGCCGCACCGCCGGCAAACGGCAATGAAAGCTCAAGATCAGCGGCGTGGGTGAAGTCGAGCGCAACAGACTCAAACTGCGGTGCATCGATCGTCTCGGACAAATGCTCGCGCTGAGCGTCACGAAAAGAGTAGACGACGCCCGCCAGCACAAGCGCCAACGCCACGAGGAAGATCGCAAGCCGGATCACTCTGCTCGCTCCTTGCGCGCTGCATCGAGCCAATCATCGATCGGGGTCTCGGCGATGTGGTTGACGTAATTGGCGAAGATTTCAAGCGCGATACCCAGCATCACGTCGAGTAGCGCCGCGCGCGAGTACCCATGTTGAAGCGCGACCGCGGCGTCGGCGCTGCAGCCAACGCCGCGCTTTCTCACCACCGCGACGGTGAAAGAGCGCAAGGCCTCAAGCCGGGGATCATCAAGGGCGGCGCCCCCACGCAGCGCCGTGAGCGCAGCCTCGCTTACGCCTGCCGCGGCGGCGGCGTGAAGATGAAAAGCAGTGCAGTAATGGCACTCTTGCTCGATCGATGCTGCGAGCAAAACAATTTTGCGTTCGGCCTCGCTCAAGTCTGAGCGCGCAAAAAACCCATCGAGAGCGAAATAGGCTTCAATCGCCGGCGGGCTTTCGGCAAGCGTCGCCGCGAGATTGGGCACGCGCTTGTAGGCGCGTTGCGCCAGGGCCAGAAACGGCTTGGCGCCGCCGGGCGCGCTCATGATCGTGTGCAGCGGAAAATTGGCCATTGGTCTAAACTTCGCACAGCGGCCGATCGGACTGCCGTTAAAGGTTGGCATGGTGGGAATAAAACTTATTCCGTCACGACATGAATAGTGCCGCGGCCAATATGCGAAGCGCCTGGAGGATCGACCACCACATAAACGCGCTCGCAAGGAAAGCGCCGAGCAAACCCCACCCAGGCGGCCAGTGGTCGGTCAGCGCGACTTCAGGTCTCGACGTCGCCACAGCAGCTCGCTTGATGGACGCTGGCGCGGCTTGCCTCTTCGGGGCATTGCGCAAAAGTCTTTGCATGGAGGGTCTCTTCATTGTCAGCCGGCCGCGAAAGTTGTGCGCGCCAAGGCGCGCTCGTCGAGGCCCTAAACCCTCGCTCCACGGAATGAGACTTATGCCGACGCGCTTGCGCCGGAGTAACGAGCAAAACCACTTCAATAGCGCGTCGTCAGCGACGTCAGCCATTCGGGCGAAGCCGCAACGAGCCAAGCTTCGAGCACACGATCCCCGCCCGTCACGATCAAGAGCCCAAGCGCCACCAGAGCGCCTCCTAACGCCGCGCGGCCAATGCGACCGGATTCGCGCGCGCGTCCGCGCAAGCGCTTGAACACATTCGCCGAGACATAGCCGAGCGCCAGCATGACGCTCGCGGCGCCGACGCCGAAAGCGAGCATGGTAAGAGCGACTTGTTCGAGGTTGCGGCCCTGGGCGGCGAGCAGAGAAGCCGCGCCAAGCGTTGGACCGACACAAGGACTCCAAACAACGCCCAGCAGAACGCCAAGACCCGCTTGACCAGCCAATCCGCCGCTTTCCAGGACGCCCATACGTTCTTGCGCCCAGCCGCTCAGCGGTCCAGCGGCATAGGCGACGCGTGCATACGCCCCAGGCGTCAGCAGGACGACGCCAATCAGCGAGAGCGCCGCCCCGCCTGTCCGGCGCAACAAGTCGCTTTCAATCCCGATCGCAAATCCGATTGTCGCAACGAAGACACCAACCGCAGTGAAGGAAAGCGCGAGCCCGCCCGCCAGCGCAAGCGGCGCCAAGCGATGGCGCGCGGCCGCGGCGCCCAGAACGATTGGGACGAGAGGCAAGACGCAAGGCGATAGTATCGACAAAGCGCCGGCGAGATAAGCGAGTGAGGGATTGAGCGCGTCCATGACGACTAACGTATGGCTGTCCGTAGAAGCGCGCCTATCCGGCCTGGATCGGTCTCGCCAACACTACGCGCGGTCTCGGCGCGGCCGTTGAAGGCGATGAGCGTGCTTTGCGCGCGCACGCCAAGAGCGCGCCGCTCGGAGGTCTGCCGGTCAAAGTCGAGAGTAAAGATGACGAGCTCGTTGAATTCTGGCGCAGCCGCGGCGCGGCGCACGGCAGGCGCTTGTGCCCGGCATGTCGGGCACCAATCGGCGTGCACTTCCACCAGGATGGGTTGCCCCGCCGCCTGCGCTTGCGCGAAGGCCTCACTTGTAAAGCTGCGATACTCAACCGCTTGCGAGGGCGCGACAAAGACCAATGCGGCGATCGCCATCATCAAAATACCCAACACTCGCATCACGCACGTCTCCCGACAGCCAAAGGGACTTACTCGGGGCTTCGTGATGCGACCGGCAGTGGTTACTGAACACGCGACAGCGAGCGCTTCGCGTAACCGCAGGCCTCGCCGCAGCGAAGCCGAATTGGGTACCTGTGTGTCAGTCAGCATCATCATTCCTGCGCTCAATGCCGGTGGATCAATCGGCGCTACATTGGCGTCGGCGGCCGGCGTCGATGAGACCATCGTCGTCGATGGCGGTGCCACCTTGCCGGAGACGGGCTTTGCGGTCGAGCGTCAGTGGGGCACGGCGTGACGCGGCGTCTCGAAGGCAAGCGC
>FKKE01005365.1_pt1 | contig 24226 bp, 38 predicted proteins | sample 1106331 | NCBI WGS metagenome assembly FKKE01 (sample SAMEA3931202, study PRJEB13176) | freshwater metagenome | biome: Drinking water system; feature: drinking water; material: freshwater | place: China | collected 2013-02-06
ACGGGCGCCGCCCAGCTGCTCGGGGGAGGTTCCGGCGCGGCCCGCGCCGCCTGTTGTTCGGATTGTCCCGACCACCCCGAAGCCAGCACGTAGCTTGTCCCCACCCGCCCCCTTCCCGTCTACTGGGCTTCATGCCCGCAATCCTCGCCCTAGGCTCACTGGACGGCGACCTCGTAAGCGAAGTGCCCGTGGATATCGTGCCAGCAGCCACGGGAGGTTCCGGCGCGGCCCGCGTCATCACCTACGGCATCATCTTTAACGCTGACGACCAGGCCATAGCCGAGCCGGTCGAGCTTTCCATCTACATCGCCAACGTCACATTCGGCACCGGAGTCGCCGCAACGCGCCGCCGCATCTGGCGGTCGATCCTGGACCCCAACGAGAGCTGGACCATCGGCGAGCTGGGGGAGCGGCTGGTCCTGACCATCGGGCGGTCTCTCCAGGCCTCCCTCGCCGGTCCGATCTCGCTGGGCGGCAACCAGCCTACCTTCTACACGTGCTGGGAGGATTGGGTGTGAGACAGTACGACAAGCATGGACAGCTTCGCCGGCAAATCCGCCAGCAAGACCAGCCGTTCGTACACGACTATCGGTTGTCGCTTGACTTCGACACGCCGTTTCCCGAAGCCGACATCGGCGGCGCCCAGGTCTACGCCCACTCCATCAACCGCGGCAACCGGGCCCTGATCTACGAAGGCGTGACCCGCGGCTGGCAACTGCGCACCGGCGAGGATCTGCTGTCCGTCGATGTGCCCTCGACCAAGTTCCGCGGGTACGACGTGTTCATGTACTGGAATGGGCACACGCTGGCCCTCGAAACTGCCAACTGGGGCACGTCGCAATCGACCGGGACCATTACTGCTGTGACTTCCGCCTCGCCGCCGCAGATCACCAGCACCGGCCACGGACTGACCGACGGCGACCTGATCGGCATCGACGACATCACGGGCACGATCGGCACGAACACCGACCGGGGGCTCAACGATACATTCTGGACTGTGCTATCGGTAGTCGACGCGAACAATTTCACGATCGACGGCGCCGACACGACGGCGCTGGATTACGTGGCTGGGGGCACGTTCTGGAAGGTGAACGCGCCCAACACGGTGGAAGTTCTCAATGGCCGGCTCGTGAAGCAGGACGACCCGACGCGGCTGCTCGTTGGCCGGGGCATGACACGCGAGACGACCGGAAACTCGCACACGCAGTTCGGGCCCACGCAGCCTACCATTTATAACGAGATCGCTTCGTGGCTGCTGGAGAACATCTACAACCGGCGCCCGATCACGCTCCGCTATGGCGATCTCAACAACACCTGGAGCTGGTCGGGAGGCGCGTGGCGGGCGGGCAACAATCGTGCGAAGCTCGCGCGTACCGAGTTCGTCAACACCGTCAGCATGCAAGAGGAGCAAGTCCTGGCCCAAGCTTGGGGCATAGTCCGTAATGACACCGACGCGCCCGTAGTAGCCATCGGCATCGGCCTCAACACATTTCTGGACAACTTCGCCGATGTGCCCAAGGGCGGCACGACGGCGCCGACGGTCTTTGTGCAGCTTGTGTCGGAACTCTCGCAGTTTCCCATCGCGAGCGCGGCTCATGGCCTGCATTACTTCAGTTGGATCGAATACGGCAACCCGACGGTCGGCACCACCACGTTTGCGGGCGACGGCGGCACCACGGCACAGTTGCAGACGGGACTCAAGGCAAGGATTTGGGCATGACGGGCGCCGAGTATCATGTTCGCTGCAACCAGGCAGCCAATGCCGCGATTGCTCCAGCGCGATGCGACGTCGCCATCTTGAGTTCTGGCGCAATCCGCATCGATGGTGCCAGACTGACTTCCCAGCAACGCGCTGTCGCTCAGGCGGCTGCCGAGGCTGTAGACAGACGACCCCGCCGCATGCGGCGCATGGATTCCTTGGTTGCCGAGATTGAAGCCTTTATCGGGTCCGATGCGGCTCGGGTTCGCCGTGCGGCAGCTATCGCGCTGGCGGCTCTCTTGCGCCTCAAACCCAATGCCCTAGAAGAGTTCGGCGTCAACATCCGCGGCGACGAACCGCAGGACCCCGCTCCCTGACAGCCCTCCCCTTTGCTTCTGGCCGTCCTCAGGTGGTGCAATGGGTCCCATGTGGCTCAGCATACTACTCACGGCGTTATCTTGGGTTCTCCAATGGCTCCTGCGCACGGACCGTCTCACGGCTTCCGAGCAGCGCAAGCTGAACGTCGCTATCTGGCGAGCGCGGTCGCTGGAGTCGCGGGCCTGTGAACTGGGCTGCGTGTATGGAGGAATGCCGGAGTGACGCAACCGTCACGCAAGCACGACGCCGAAGCCGAGTCAGTGCTGCAAGGCATCCGCGAGATCGGGCACGGGCTGAAAGACCTGGCTGCGGCCATCCGGGGGGCCCCGCTGGCGAAGGACGGTGGCCCGGCCGTGCAAGCGCTGGCCAAGTCCATCGAAGAGATGCCGGCCCGGATTGCTCAGGAGACGAACGCCGCGAAGCACATGCTCGACACCGGCCTGGGGATCGGCGCTGTCGGTGGGCTCATTGTTGGGGTGATGGTTACGGTCTTGTTCAAGCGAAAGGGCTAGCGCCTTTGGAGCAGAGATCCTTGCACAACGTCCTTTTGAGCGTGTTGATTGGCGTGCTGATCTGGGGAGCGGCGAAGGTGGGCGACTCGCTGTCGCCCAAGCCGGTGCCGGTGCCGATCCCTGTTCCGACCCCTGGGCCAGCGCCCGAGCCGAGGCCGCAGCCCCAACCTGAACCGAGGCGGAAGATACGGCCATGGCGCGAAGACGCCCAGCTCGCGCTTGGGGCGGAGCCAGCGCCCGACGGAACCGAGCCACAGATTGATTTTCCGGACGAGCAATGGATGAAGAACATTGGCAGCCGGCTGGACGGCGCCGGCATGTGCGTCTTCACGTCTTTCGAGCATGCCTGCCGCTGGGCCGGTCTGGAAGAGTTCCGGGGCTTCCGCGATTGGTGCGCACAGAACTACCCCGGCGGCGGCTACCCGGAAAAGCTCGACAAGCTCATTGATGCTTTCTGCAAGGCGAAGGGTGTGACGCGGCCCCTTGTAATCCAGTACGAAGGAAGCTCGCCCGAGATTATAGAAGCGGCTTTGCAGCAGGGCTTACTGCCGTGCGTGACGTTGTACCGGTCGCCGCGATACGGTCGGGGGACCATTTATCACATGGTCAACAGCGCCCACCTGGACAGCAAGCTTGGCGCTACGCTGGACAACAATTTCAAGCCGCTCGAATGGGCGCCGCGAGAAGAAACCATCGCCCGATACAAGATGCGAGGGACTCTCTGGTGCGTGGCCGTTGTCGCCCCCGGCCCCCCGCCGATGCCGAGGAACTAAATCATGCGAACGCTAACCCTCAGCGTCGCCGTGCTCATGTTCGCTGCGAGCGACGCCTGCTCTCAATGGGGCTCCCGCGGCTGCGGACCGCAGGGGCCGGTTAGTCCTACAAACGCCCGCGAGTGGAAACAGCTCTCCACCGACCCCGGCCGCTGGCATGTCTTCGTCCACGGCCAGCAGGCCGGGGCTTTCTGCCCGCGCGAGGGAGTCTATAGGGACTATCACCCGGCGCGCGGCTGGAGTGACCCGCGGCCGGCCCCGGCAGACCTGCCCGCGTCGGTGAAAGTCCGAGATCCGCCGGCCACGGGCTGTGAATGCACGTCTGCTTGCCGATGCTACGACTGCTCCTGCGCGAAGGCCGGGCCTTGTGTGCCCGGCTGTACATGTGCGCGCGACACGTCGTCCGCTGCGCCGACGCCCACAGTGGAACAGTCCAGCTCGGACAAAAGCAGCGACCCACTCCCTGGCGGCGTACAACCCGAGCATCTTTCCAATCGTGAAGTCACGACGATCAACGGCAAGGAGGTTTCCCTGCCGCGCGCTATCGAGGCTCTGTATGCAGGCAACATCCCGCCCTATCTCGGTTACTTGCGCGTGCTCGTTATCGACGCCGACGCCAGCCGCCGGAAGATGGTCCAGGGCGAACTGAGCAAACTGCCGGAATGCAAGGACGTGGTTGTGCAAGCCATCCCTCCCGACCACTGGCACCTCAAGGACCGGGACGGGAAACAGGTATTTTACACGGCCGGCTCCCCGACGATTTACATGTTGGCCCCAGATGGTGAGGTGCTCCACAGGCAAGACGACTATCAGGGCGGTGTGGAATCCACGGCTGGGGCGCTGCGCAAGGCACGGTCAGAGTACGACTCGCGGAAAGACCCCGACCGCCGCAAGCCGCAACCGCCTGGTCCGACACCTGAACCTATTCCGGCCCCGTCGCCCAGCCCGCTGCCCACACAAGTCCCCACTTGGCTCGTCATCGCGGGCATCGGCACGATCATTATCCTCTTTCTTCGGAGACAGCAATGATTCTTGGCCTGGACCCCATCGCAACCGTGAATATCGACTGGGTGATGGTTGTTACAACCGTCGTGGCGGCCGTGGCCGGCTACTTCTTCCGCAAGCCGAGCAATCCGCCGAACGTGCCGCCGGTGATTCCGCCCATTGACCCCAGCAAGCCGGGCCAGTTCCCGATCCTCGAACTGCTGCTCAAGCTTCTGGCCGAGCGGTTCCGCATTCCGATTCCTGGCGGGGCGTCGCCAGAGACTGCGGTGTACGAAACCACTCCGAAGAGCGCGATGGAAGCGGAGCTGGCGTCACTGCGTATGAGCGTTCAGGCGCTACAGAAGTCCCTGGAAGCTGTGGCCCCAAAGCCGACGTCGTCATGAGCGGTCCAAGACTTTGGCTCGTTCTCGCGCTGATGGGGCTTGCGTGGCTCCTGGGCTATGGCTTGGGGGTTCACAGCAACCCCACCATTTACGGCGACGTGGAGCCCGAGGGCATGCGACCGTTTCACTGGGCGTTGGCGGCTGTCGGCGGGCTGATCGTACTCTTGTTTGCCGGGCTGATAGCTTACGACGTTTATGCGATGTACAGCGACTGGCCGACCCTGAGCAAGTTGGGCAGCCAACTCCGTGGCATGGGCATCTTCGCCTTGGGGCTGTCGCTAGGTTTTGTGGTCGGAAGCATTGCGGGGCATCTGTGGTGGCCCCGCGCAGAGGGATGACCGAAGAAAAGGCGGTGTGCCATTCGCCGCAACCCCAAGAAGCTTACTCCAGAGCAGCAGCAGCTCGCCCAAACCTATCTCGGCCTCGTGGGCTGGACCTTTCAGCAACTCCTTCGCCGAACGCCCGGCATCCTACGCCTCGAAGACGATTTGGTTTCCGAAGGATACCTGGGCCTGTGCCTTGCGGCCCGCGGCTACAACCAAGCCCGGGGCACGAAGTTCTCCACCTATGCCGTGCGTGTCATCCGCAACCGCATGTTCTTATTCCTGAGCCGGGCCGCGCCGATTGTTCGCGGCCCTCGCAACCTTAGAAAAGGCCTGCCACCAGCCGTTTACTACGGTCACGACCTCGATCAGTTGGAGTCGCCGCCCGACGAACATCCTTACCAGGATGAACTCGACCAACTCCATCGCGAACTTGGCAAGCTCCACCAACGCGATCAGTTCGTGCTGCGCCAGCGCTTCGGCATCGGCACGGAAGTTAAAGGGCTGCGCGCCTTAGGAGCTCTGCTTGGAGTTACCGGCTGGGCCATCACCGTCGCGCAGCGATACGCCCTCAAACGGCTGCGGCGGCGTTTGGAGAAGCAGTGTACGAGTACCGAGCCACCATAGTCCGCGTGATCGATGGCGACACCCTGGAAGTCGCCGTGGATCTCGGCTTCCGAATCGTCATGGAGCAAACATTGCGGCTCCTCGGCGTCAATGCGCCGGAGATGAACGCCCCGGGCTTGGAGGAACGGGCCAAGGCCCAGGCTGCCAAGGAATTCGTCGCAGGGATCTGCTGGCCCGGGCGTGTCGTCCGGATTCAGAGCCACAAGCCCAGGCCGACGGACCGCTACGGCCGCTGGCTGGCCACAATCACCCTGCCGGACGGCTGCGACCTGACCGAGCAGATTATCGCTGCGGGCCACGGAATCCGGGCCTGACAACCTTGCAGAACCCCCTTAATTACGGATAATTTATGGCTAGTCCCCGTGCAAACGGGGGTGAGAACACGGGTCCGGGCGAGTGCACCGCCTGGCTCGTGCCTCGACAACAAGCATTTTCCGGACCGCTTCCCCTCTTATAATGAAGGTCTCACCCCTTTTGCAATTCTCACCCCTTCTGCGCGATTATCTCTCCGCTGAGCCTAACGGGACGTTGGGCTCGCACAGTGATGTGCCGGAGAAGGCTGCATGCCTGCCGCGCCTGCCATCGACCACGCCTACCTTGTCAAGCTCGCCGAGGAGCTGAGCGAGACCGCCGAGCTGCCACTGGCTATTTCCGCTCTGCGCGCCAATCTTCTGCTCGCGCAAGACAAAACCGAGCGCGATGACATTAAGCGCTGCATCAAGGACGCCAAACAACGGATCCGCCCCCTGACTCCCGCCGAAGCCGCGTTCTGCTCACAGTACGCCGAGTTCATCCACCAGACTCCGCCGCCGCCACATTCGCCCACGATGGTCGAGCCCGGGCCAGACAAAGTGGACGTGCTGGCTCGCCGCCTAGAGTCCGGTTACAGCCTCTGGCATGCGGACGATGCCAAGCTCAATTCCACAGACCAACTTGCCGCTGCTCCCATCTTCGCCTGCAACAACCGCGCTGTTCAGCGCGCCGACATTCTGCCATCGCCCGAGGCACCGGTGCCGAGGAGAGAACGTGAGCGCTTATCTCGCAAAGCTGCGGAAGAGCGACCGCGAATTGGTCGAGCGGAAAACGACGCGCATTCGCAAGCTCGTTGAAAGCACCGCCGAGAACATCTATGAGATCGGCAAGGAGCTGCTTCAGGTGAAGACCGTGCTGGGGCATGGCGCGTTCCTGCCGTGGCTCCAAGAGCACTTCAACGAGTGGAGCCTGAGCACCGCCGAGCGGTTCATGTCGGTCAGTTTGCGCCTTTCAAAAGCGGCTGAAAATCGTCAAATTGGAAAATTCGCCCCGTCGGCTCTCTATTTACTGGCCGCGGCGCAGACGCCAGAGCCAGCCCGCATCGAGGCCGTGAAGCAAGCCGCGGCCGGAAAGCAGATCACCTATACGGGGGCGAAGGAAATCGTAGAGAAGGCCAAGGCCGCAGACTATGCGCTGAGCCGGCTGTCCGGCGAGCATCAAGACGAAATCCGCAAGACGGTCCTCGACCGGGAACTGCTCGACCGGCTGGACCGGCACTGGTCGGCCCTGCGCGGCATCCTGGAAGGGGACAAGCGGCTCATGAAGTTCACGGGGGCGCTGGACGGGCTGGCGGAGAAGTGCAGGAAGGCGGTGGGATCATGAGCTTCTGGGAGTTCCGTCAGTGGATTGAGTCGCACGTTCCTTGGTGGGCGCCGTTCGCTGCTGTGCTGAGTGGCCTTATTTTCTACGGACTAGCTTGGTTACTCGCGCGGCTCACGCAATGTCGAGCTTGCGCTGGCACCGGCATCATGGAAGGCGACCCGACAGCGCCGGCGAACAGCATCAGCCGACATGACGTGCCTTGCCCAGAATGCAGACCAGACGCTTAACCTCGACCCGTTGTAACTCGCCCCCTGACCGCTATACTCCGTCTAACCGTTGACAACCCGTAACACACGAGGTGCTACACGATGCTTCGACGGATTGTGCTCATCGCCCTTGCGTCCTTAACCCTCCCCCTTTCCCTTCCTGCCAGCGAACCCCAAGCAAATGACGATCTGCTCCGGCGCCTGTGGCCGGAGCATATCAAGATGCCCGAAGGGCTGCGGCTCTACAAGAAGACGCAGCACTCGCAGCGTCTCGTGATCCTGAACGGCCAAGACGATACGCGGCCGGTGCATAATCAGCAGGACGACGTGTTCGCCAACGCGCCAACCAAGCCAAACCCCAACCGGCTCTTTCCGTGGGCCACGTCGGGCGGACTCCACAATGCCACGGGCTGGCAGAGCTACGCCGCGGTGGCGCTCCCCGATGACAGACCGATCCTCTGGTGGTGGGAGCGGATTGCAGCCGGCGCGAGCCGGCCGCTGCCGCGCATCGCCTGGCGGTTCCCGGTCGGCACAGTGTTCGCGGATCTGCTCGTGAAGGACGACGAACTGTTCGAGCTGCGGACCCTGACCCGGACCGAGAGCGGCTGGGTCGGGCGCGTGCTCTACGAAACGGCCGACAAACCGGCAGGCTACACCGATCCCGGCAAGGTTCAGCTCATGGACTCGCCGCATCTGCGGCGGATTGGATTCCGGCCGACCAGCTCGGACCGGTGCATGCGTTGTCACAATCACGCCGGCGGCTGGCTGGAATATGGCGTCACGCTTCGCGGCTCCGACAAGATATTCTCGTTCCCGCTCTTGCGCAACGGCACGTTGACCCCGGACGCGAGCACCTGGTGGTTACATCACTGGAACTAGACCCCGCCCGCCCCGCTCCGGCATGCTAACTCTCGCCCGGCCCGCAGGCTGACGTACTCTTGCGGCCTGAATGGTGCGTGCCTTGGGGGGAACTGAGGGAAGCGCCGTCGGGCCGGCTGCTCTCAACCCGTGTCCGCGCGTGGCCGCTTTCGGTGCCTACACCGACGGCCACGCCTCTTTTATTTGTGTCATGCTTCGAGCTTTGTTCTTCGCGTTCGCCGGTATTCTGCTCGGCGTCGCTTGTGTGAGAAGGGACTTCAATGTTCAACAGACAACTCGCCGGCGGCTGGCGCCTGGTCGGTCCTTACTATCGCGGCGCTCTCGCGCTGACCGATTGGGACACGAACGGCAACCCGCGGCGTGCCTATGTTGCGGGCTCAATGGATCAGTCCGCCACTCACCACATCGCAGAATTTTTCCTTCCCGCCCCCGGAGCTGGGACGAACCCGAATAGCTGGCCCGTTGTCCGGCCAAATCGGACCATCGCGCCATGGTGGCCTTCTGAACTGCCCAGTGTGTTTGGTATCTACGCTTACGGTTTGGCTTGGCACCAAGGAAAGCTGTGGGTCTCGCCACGTGGTTTTTACGATATTCGCACTCCGATTCAGCCGCTGGCACTTTACCCCTACGGCGAAGCACCCATCATGGTGCGCGATCCAAGAACCAATGGACCGCTCTTGGAAAAATGGGGCTGGGGCTTCGTGAAACATGGTCGGCCTGGGGAGTTTCCTTATCTCGGCGGCGGCGGCTATGAGAGCGGAACAACGGGACCGGGCCTGGTAAGCGCTGGGCCGACGCTAGCGGTTCCAGTGAACAGTGGCGAGGCCGTTACTGTCCTGGATTACGGCCAGGGCTATTACGAGTCGCCTGGAGCGAGCCTGGAGCACTGGAACAAGCGCTGCCCGCGTGACCCGGACTACGCCATCCCGCAGGATGGTTGGCTCGCGTGGAAGCCGAGAGAACGTCCTGATCCGGCGGGAATGACCGGAACCAAGCTCGAAGGCCGTTGGTGCTGCGACCGAATCTATGGGGGCGGCCTCGTGCTCCCCGAAGGCGTGTGCTACTGGGCACTGACGGGGATCGGTGAAGTGGATTACTTCTGGCAGCGGCGCGGCTGCTACCCCGACACGTTCACGCAGACCGGCAAGAACCGGCTCTACGTCTACGACCGCTCTTTCGAGCAAGACTTATCGAGGCGTCTGCAACTCTTGGGCTGGCAAGATTTCCCGCTCTTCGATGCGACGCCGTGGCTCTGCGGCAGCTCGCATTGCGTGGCTGGACAAGAGCTTGGACCGGACGGTGCCGTATACCTGTCGATTCGCTCGGCCTGGGCGAGTGCTCAGTACCGCGTTGATCCAGCGATTGGGATTTGGAAGTAACCAGCCGGGCGGGGACGGACCTGGCACGTGACCTCGGGATACCCGCCCGGCGCGCCACAAACGGAGGCCCCCTGGCTTAAAGGCTGGTCGTAGACGGGAGCCAGCCGGATGAGGGGGCCAGGGGCCTCCACCTTAATGGCCCGCGGCACTTCGCTCGGCGAGTTGAACTTGAATGCACAATCTCCCTTGAAGTCTTCGTTCGAATCCATGTCGTGCGGTGGGAACACAGCAAACGTCCCCCAGCCACTGGGATCGTATCCCATCTCCCACTGCCAGTGGAGAGCCTTAACCACGTCCCACGCTACAGCCATCATTCTGCTGTAGGGCAACGGCTTCTCCCAGGGTTCCAAGGCCTGCTGCATCACGTACTTAGCTACCCAGCCATCGAGTTGCGGCCCCGCCGGCTCCTGGACTATCTGCTCTCTGGTTGGTGCGTCCATTTTGCCACTCCTCGCTTGACTACATAAAAATTAGCCGTCAGCATCGTCGTCCCCATGCTGCGGTTTGCCTGGGGATTGTGCACGGAGGCAACGGCTGTCCGGGCCGTTGCATTAGAATCTCAGTGAATCGGGACCTGGGGAGTCATGACCCCAGTGGCCTGCCTGGCAGCTCGCGGCCGCGTACTCCCCGCGGGTGTGCCAGGCGGGCAAGGCCCGAATAGGAGTACGCAGGGATGAGGCCCACGAAGTTCTTCCGTGAAGTGACCAAACGTTCGCTTCACGGTGCTTGGCATCTTGGACATAAGGTGCATTTTCTCATCATCCTTGCCGCGGGAGCCCTTGTCTGGCTGGGAATTCACTTTGAGGAACATTCGGTGATTTTCCTTCCGTTTACCTTCGTGGTATTGGCCGCATTCGCCGGTCTCCTGTGGCACGCCTACGCGATCTACTACGAAGAACACAACAAGCGACTCGACCTGGAAAGGCAGCTAACCGCGACAAGTGCAGCCGCAAAGGAAGAGGCAGTCGCATTGCGATCGAGTCTAGATGACCGCCGAGCTACTCTCGGAGATGTCCGCGATTTTATGCGCCGACTTTTGAAAGAGGGGCAGTCTCTCATGGAAACGAATGCCGCCTGTCAGCCTTGGATCGACAGAGTTCACCGGTTCGCTGACGAAGCTCTGATCTCGGGATTCGCAGACCAGTTCCGGCGTGTGGCGGACATTCCGCAGCCGCTGGGGCAAAAACATCGTGTTGGCAACTGCGTCGGTATTCTTGGAACGTGGTGTGAGAGAATCGCCGAACGAGACATTAAGTCAACACTCACTTTGACCAGGCTTGCTTCCTTGTGAGCCGAATCCGGGCGGGGGCTAGGACCGTACATCCGAAACCCCGCAACCTCACGGGTTGCCCCCGCCGTTTCTCTCTTGAGGGCCGCAGGAGGTATCGGCCGTGTCTACTTTTCGACCGTTCTCCGAACGCAAAGCGGCCAAAGCGGAACACGACCTGAAGAAACGCCGCTATTACAAGGGCCGCTGGTGGCTCGCCCCACGGGCCGCCAAGAAATTGCTTGCCAAGGCTGGCATCCGGGTGTCTGAAGGGACTCTTCGGCGCTGGGCGAACGTCTCCTGTCCGTGGCTCAACGGTGAGAAACTGGACAGCGAACCGATTCCCGGCGGGTACGGCCGGACGCATACGTACTACGCCGAGGATGGGATCAAGGACATCATCAAGGCGAAGGAAGCGCAAGAGCGGATTCCAAAGTACCCAGGGTTGACATACCAAGGCGATGCCTGCGCGAAGCTGAGCTGCAGCGCGAAACAACTCCGGCGCATGATGAAGAGCCACAACCCGCCGGTGGAGATGGTAAAGAAGCCGGGCAAAAGTAAAGATGGCCGCGGCCTGCCCCGTAGTTATGTCCCCACGACGTTTGTATCAGAGGCCAAACGATTGCGATACCCGCCCTCGGCCGACGACACCATCACTACCAAGGAAGCCTCCGAGATTCTCGGATGCTCCCTTTCACATGTCTACACTTTGATGAGCGATGGGCTTCTAACTCCCTTGCCAGGCAGGACCACGGGTAGCTACCAGCAGAAACGAAACGGACGGGATACGACTCAATGGGGCGTTCGGGGGAAGTGGCGTCTCTTGCGCGCGGAAGTCAACGAAGCCAAAGTCAAAGGCGTATGGCCACCCCGGTCGCCTAACTTAGACCCCACCATCTGGAAGAACGCTGAAGAAATCGCCGACGGCCAGGGCTTGCCGGCGTCAGACTGGTGGAGGCGCTGTGCGCTCTACTCAGCATTGCGCCAAAAGCGAGAAACGGATCCCAGCATTGCGCAGCGCGTGTGGTTCCTTAACAAGGCTGGGCGCTGGCAGAGCACACGATGGAAGTATGATGTTACCCGACTCGGCGCAATGCCGGCGACGGCTGAGAATGTCACAGAAGCTCCGGCTACGAATGCCATTGACGCCGGCAGCCGAGGGCGACCCGGCAGACCGTACGATGACGACACAGAGGAAATGCAGGAATGGTGCTACGACGTTTACCATGATCGCAAAGTGAAGCTTGAAAACGCAGTAATCGAAGCCCGAAGACGATTTCCAGAGTGGTCCTGGGAAAAGTCCAACATCACGAAGTACGCCAGACGCTACGCGAAAAGGAAGTGTGTTTCTTTCACCCCTCGAACTGGGGAGAACACTACAAATTAGGCAGGTGGACACAATTCCCGGCCAATTGTGTCCACTTATGTCAATTACCACCACGTCATCATTCAGGTAGCCTCTTCGCATGGTTCCTTTGAGGAAGCGTGCGACTATGGCGCCATCGACAAATCCTACGACTTCCCCGATCGCCGGCCGTCTGGCCGGTGCCGATCCCAATCCTTCCAACCTCGTCCAGGACCTGGCCGCCGAGCTGGCCCGGCGACTCTTCGCCGACGCCGCCGAGGCGGGACCAGCCGATCCCCTGCTCGTTGGGCACACCGGCGCCGCCAAGCTGCTCGGGGTGTCCGAGGCCACTTGGCACAGACGGTTGGCCGCCGGCCAGGTAGGTCCCGAGCCGCTGAAGTGGGGCGGCCGCGTCCTCTGGAACACGGCTGAGCTGCGGGAGTGGGCCTACGACGTGCAATGGACTTACGGCGGCGCAGCTTGGGCCATCGGGCGCGATGGCCGCCGCTACATGCACCTGTTCGTCAGGTAACCGGCCGTTGGCCACAGCCGCGGCGGGTCGAATAGAGTCGCTCGCATGAGGCGAGTCGCCTTCACGCTCCTTGAGCTGCTTGTGGTCATCGCCATCATCGGCGTCTTGATCGGCCTGCTCTTGCCGGCGGTCCAGAAAGTCCGCGAGGCCGCCAACCGCATGAGCTGCGCCAACAACCTGAAGCAGCTCGGCCTGGCCATCCACAACTATCACGACAGCTACGGCGTCCTGCCGCCCGCGACCATCGAGCAGATATGGGGGCTGAGCTGGTATGCCCTGCTGCTGCCGTACATCGACCAGGAGGCCGCGACCCGCTGGTTCAAGTTCAGCCGCAGTCATTTCGAGCACAGCGATTACGCCAGGGCCGTGCAGGTGAGCGCGTTCCTCTGTCCGACGCGACGGACGGTTGGCACCGAACCGCGCCTGAGCGTGCGCGGCGACTTCTGCCATTTCGAGGGCGTCCGCATCCGCTGGCCAGGTGACCGCGACCATTATCCGGGGGCCCTCGGCGACTATGCCTGCGAAGGCAGCGGCCACGGTGCGCTGATGGTGGGCGGGGGCGTGCGCTTCGATGGACGAGTGCCGCCGGCAATTCTCGGCTGGCGGTCGCAAACGGCGTGGAAGGACGTGACGGATGGGTTGTCGCAGACGCTCCTTCTCGGAGAAAAGCACGTTCGGCCTGGGGAGTTTGGGGTGCTGCACTGGCCGCTTCAGGGCGAGCCGGGCCACGGCGACGGCTCAATCTGGAATGGCGGCAGCGGGTCCTGGTCCACGGCCTGCCTGGTGATCGGCGTGGAAATGCCGTTGGCCCAGAGTCCGTGGGAGGAATACCGGCGGCAGTGGGGCAGCTGGCATTCCGGCGTGGTCAACTTTGTTTTGTGCGACGGGTCCGTTCAGGCGCTGGACCGGGACACGCGGCATGCCGTGCTGTTTCGCCTGGCGTACCGGCATGATGGGGAGGCTCAGCCGTGACCCATTTGCAGCTCGTGCTGGCGGTCACGGGTGCCGCGCTCTGGCTGGCGTGCGGGGCGCTGGTCGCCTACACGGTCTGGGCGCTGGTCACTGGCCGGCGAACCGTGTCCGGCTTCATGTCTTCGCTGAATCGCTTCCAGACGTTCATTGCCGGGTTGGTTATCGGCAGCATCGTGGGCGGGATCGTCCTGGGGTTGGCCGCCCATTGGTGGTGGCCGACCGTGGGGCACTAGGCCGGGACCGGCTTCCGTTTCTTCGCGGCGCGGGCCTCTTCGAGCCATTCGCGGAGTTTGATGGCGCCGGGGCCAGTGGGTGATGACCTGCCCTGCTCCCAGGTTTGCACGGTCCCCAGGCTAACCTGACAGCGACGAGCAAATTCCTCTTGGGTCTCGTCGTAAAGCTTTCTCAGTTCTCGAATTTCTACAGCAGTCACAAGCGGCTCCTTCTTCTTGTGTTTCATGGTAACCAACCGTGCTTGAAAAGGCAATTAGAATTTTCTATAAAAAAGTAGTTGACGGCGGTTTTGCCGTTTGCTAGTCTTGTCCCAACAGCCAACCGGGCAACAGCGACCGGCCGACCGGGCAATGAAGACCGGGAGAACTCGCAATGAGCGACTCAGCAGATAAACCAGAGCGGGCGACGGGGCTCGAACCCGTGACGTCCAGCTTGGGAAGACGGGCTACTTTTCAGATAGGTAATATCGGGTTATTACTAGAGTGTACATGACGACGCCTGAGGCGTCAAGGGTGCGCGCTGATGCTGAAGCTCGGTCGCTGGGTCTACTGCAAATACTGCTACAGGAATGTCCGCCCTGGCATTCATCCTGACGGCTCCATCGTCGTTTGCACCGAGTGCTACCACGGTCTTGCGCCAGTTGATGAAGTTATCAGCGCCGGAAGTTATCAACGCTGGAAAGAAGAACTTGACCGCAAATTTGCAGAGAGGAACGCACAATGACAGCCATTGCCGTTTCAAATGGAACTCAGATAGCTCGCCCACTCAAAGTTCTGGTCCCGCTCATTAAAGAGGACTTGGCTCAGGCCAAAGACGCCTCCGAGCGCGCTGGACTGCCCTACTACCGCGCCGCCGGCGAGAAGATGCTGGAGGCGAAGCCGCAAATTCCTCATGGGCAATTCGAAGCCTGGATCACGAGAAACTTTGGAATCACTCGCCAACATGCCAACAAGTACATGCGCTATGCCCAGGCTATGAATGGGCAAAAGGAATCAGCTGATTCCTTTTCGAGTTTAGCCGATTTTGTCCGGCAAACTTCAGACAACAAGACTTACGGCCGCAGCTACGGCCAAACGTCCTCTTGGCACATGCCGGTTAAGGAAACAGTCCGCAAACTCGACACCGAAACCCTGAACATCCGCCGCGATGAACTGAGCCGGCAAGAGGAACGTGACGCCCAGCGGAAGCTCGCCTTGCAGCTCATCGACATCGGGTACAAGGTTCTAGCCAAGGAGCTTCACCCGGACCGGGGCGGGTCACGCGAGGCAATGGCCCGGCTGAACTCCGTGCGCGACCGGCTAAAGCAGCACGCTTAGAGGAGAGAACCGAATGAACGAACTTGTCAAAACGCAGACGGCAATCGCCAAGCGCCGCCGGCCCGAATTGGTCACAGTAGGCGAAGGCCGCAATCAGCGGCTTGAATCATCAACCCATCGTTTTCACATTGACCTTTGTGGCGATCTGGTTGCCAGAGACACAAGACGATGGTTTCCAGTTGGTGAATTAGCGCGCACGTTCTATGGATCAAACTCTCCGTCCAACCGCGAGAAAGTGCGGAGGCGGATGAGTCTAGTTTTTAGGTGGCTGCTGGAGTGTAAACGGGCCATTTTGGTCTACGAATTCGACGGTCGGCGGATCGGAGCGGTGAAAGTCTTTGATGCCTCATCCGAGGAAGATCAGCAAGCCATAAAGCCCCGCCTGGAACGCATGATGAGACAGCGTGTCATCACCCAAGAGCAATGGGACAAGATTGAAAGCATTCTGCAAATCGAAGACGTGCAAGAAGCCAAGTAACCCAGCTAGCCGGAACGGATTTCATGTTGGCTTCATCGCCTTCGCCAACGCTGCCTGCAAGTAGCTGATGTCGTTCTCAGCGTGGACGTAAATTTCAGTGGTTCGGACCTGACTATGACCCAGCAGATGCGAAAGAGCCTTAATGTCAACGCCGCGGACGACGGCGTTGCTGGCGAATGCATGCCGGCAACCGTGGAGCTTCGCTTCCATCGGCACCCCGCACTTTCGCCGCAACCTAAGCATCCGCAGAGCCAGCGAGCTTCGGTGCCAGGGCCGGCCTCTGGCGTTCACAAAGATATGGTCCTGCTCGGCCCGCCGATGACGCCGGAGATAGTCGAGCAGCTTCTTGGCTACGGGGTGCAAGACGATCACGCGCGGTCGCCTGTCCTTTCGTGTGGTCGCGGTCTTGTGCCGACGCAGGATTACCAAAGAGCGTTCCCAGTCCACGTCGGGCCACTTGGCCGCGGCCATTTCTCCGGGACGGGCGCCGGTGAAACGAAGAAAAATCAAAACTCGGCGGAACACTGGCGAAGTGCTGACGAGCAGCAGCCGGAAATGCTCGGGCTTCATGGGCTGACCTCTCTCACCGGCGCGTTGCGACACCTGGGCGAACGGATTGCCCTGATGGGGGGCAAGGAAGCCCTGCTTTATCACCCAGCTAAAGCAGGTCTTCACGCTGCCGATAACCCGCTTTCTGGTCCAGTCGCTTCGCCAGAGCGGATTGGAATCCACCCAGACCCTGAGATGCCACGGCCGGCATTCGGCCACGGTCAGAGTTCCGTGGTCGCGACTGAACGCTTCCAGGACACGGGCACGGTCAGAGTAAGTCCTGGGGTGCTGCTGGGCCTTGGTGTGAGTGAGGTAGAGGGCGATGATTTCCGCGACGGTGCGCAGTTCGTTCGGATCGGGCGGGAAGATTCGGGCGGCGACTGACATCGGTGGAGGCCCCAGTTGGCCTGTTAGCGCATGGATGCCTCCACCTGAGCGGGAACCCCTGCTCCCGCTCTGGTATTCAATCTTCCGCTGCCAACTGGCGGATTGCAAGGAGATTCCATGAAAGACATGAACCATCCTCTCCGAGCTGATTTGCCGCCACTACCTGGACGGATAGCTTGCCTGCCCGTCGATAAACGCGGCTATCCGGTTCCTTGGTTCGTGGCCTGGGTCGATGGCGAGCCGGAGTTCCGCGCTGCCGACGGCGCCAAACTCACGCGGGCAATCCGCGACAAACTCTGCTGGGTCTGCGGCCAGCCATTGGGACAGTACCTCGCCTTCATCATCGGTCCCATGTGTGCGGTCAACCGTATCTCGGCCGAGCCGCCTTCGCACCGCGAGTGCGCGGAGTTCTCGCTGCGAGCGTGCCCTTTCCTGTCCAAGCCGCAGATGGACCGGCGTGAGAACGATCTGCCGGAAAACACCCGTTGCGCCGGCTTCATGATCCGGCGGAATCCTGGGGCGATGCTGCTCTGGATCACGCGAGATTACCGCATCGTTGGCGACGGCAATGGCGGCGTGCTGTTTCGCCTTCCCTCTCCGATGGAGTTGGTGCCGTACAGTTCAGGGCGCCGAGCAACGCTGGAAGAATTGCAGGAAGCCTTCGATTCCGGTTTGCCCATCCTGGAAAACACGGCTCGTGAGGATGGTCCTCGTGCAATGGCAGCGCTGGACCAGATGGTCCATGCCGCTCGCAAGCTACTTGGGTTAAAGGAGTACGCATGCTCTACGTCGTAATCTTCTTCGCCGGCTGGGCCAGCTGCCTCGCCTTCGTCGGCCTGACCGTGCTGGCCTCGGAAGCCGGCTACCGCCGCCGCACGAGGCTGGCGCAACAGCGGCTGGCCGCACGGCTGGAGCGGCACTGCCGGCGAGACTCCCAGGGACACGTGGGGTACGGGGTGAACTGAGTGCTTTCGCCGCCTCCAGGGGAGCCAGCCGAAGTCTGGGCAGGCTGGCACCGCTGTACGTTTTTCCGGGTGTGGTGCCCGGCTCCTGGAGGCGGCGTTTACTAACACGTCCGGCACGGCAGCCGGTCGGGCCTGCGAGGATGCAGGTCGCTCATGGATTAAGGGCTAGGGGGGCAGGAGCCTGTTAACCCGGACCGGCTCGGGCCGGAAGCTGCCGCGAAGGCCCGGCCGGTTTTTTCAAGAAAGGATTTCTGATGCTGGTGCTGACGCGACAAGCCTGGGACGCTTCGGAGCGGCGCATACGAGTTCGTGGTCCGGACGGCACAACGATCTGGATCGAGCTCATCAAGGTTGACCGCGGCAGGATTCGGTTGGGCGTTGCGGCCCCGAAGGAGTGGGACATCGCGCGCGAGGAACTGCTGCCGGCTGAGGAGAAGTACGAGCGGAGGAAGGCGTCGTGAAAGCCAAGAGCAAAGCCCTCGAGGACGTTGCGATCCGCGTTTACAACACCGACCGAGAAGCGGACGCGGTCAAGAAGCTACGGAAGTTCCTGGCGGCGATCAAGGCGGGGAAAGTGAGGGTCGAGGCATGAAAGCCTGGCTCGACAATCTCCTGGAACGTCTCGGCTACGTACCGATGGCACGGCACTCACGCCTGACCGCCCGGGCCGTGCTCCTGGCCAACCAGCTCCAAGTAACGTCGCGGGAGCTGCTGGATCTTCGAGCGCGGGTCCGGCGGCGGGAGGTTGTCGAAGCGGCGCTCTACGATGCGTTCGCTCACGGGCTGGGGACGAACGATGGGCAGTAGAATTAAGGTTTTCGTTTGCGGCGGGGTTCGCCTCGATCCGCCAGAATCTTGCGGGCCTCCTCGACAGCCTGAGCAAACTCTTTGCGGAGGATTTCTTCAATGAGAGCCGAGGCCGACTTGCCTGACCTAAGCGCCTCGGTTCGCAGAGCTAGCCGCAGCTCTTCGTCAGCATCGAAGTACACGCGGATTCTCCCCATGACTGGAATCATAATGCCCCTGATGGCAAAAGTCAGCCGTGAACGCCCTGTTGATTGTACCGCCATGTTTCCGCGTTGACAAGTTTCCGTGGAAACATTACGATAGACCGTGAACGAGTCTGGGGCCGGTGTTTCGGGGCGCTTGCCCCGGCCGGCCACTTTTGATCCCTCGCAGGCGCGGCGCCGGGTTGCCGGTCCCGGTGGTAGGGCCGATCGGAGAGGGGTGACATGCTGAACCTTCGCTGCTCCCGATTGCCATTGGCCACGCTCTGCCCGGCTTCCGTCGTGCCGCCGGAGACGAAGATTGAGCGCGACGATTACGACGCCCGCTGCGGCACGGCCCGGCATACCTGCCTGACCGATTACGTCGCCGGCCGCGCTTGGGACGCGCACGCGGCGGCCGCGGAACAGCGCGTGGCCGTAGACGAAGTGCTTCCGGTTGTGCTGGCGGGGATTGAGTGCTGGAAGGCTGTCAGGGAGCATTTCCCGCAGCCGATGGTAGAGCAGGACATGGCCTACGCCCACGAAGGCGCGGTGCTTCGAGGCCGCGCCGATGTGCTGAGCGTCTTCGGGCTGCCGGCGGTCCACATAGCCGATTTCAAAACTGGACGCCTGGATTCTGACTACGACGCGCAGCTTCGCGGGTACGCTTTCCTGGCGTGCGAGACGCACGAGGTCCAGCTGGCTCGGGCCTGCCTTATACGCCCCCGCGCCGGCACCGCAGACTGGTTCGAGTGGACACGGGAAGAGCTGCGCGGCTGGTTTGGGGATCTTCGGGCCCGCCTCGAAGCCGGCGACTACCGGCCAGGAGAGCACTGCGGTTACTGTCCCCGGTCTCTCGAATGCCCGGCGCGGAGACAACAGGTTGGCTTCATTGTCGAGGCAATGCTGGCCGACTGCCGCTTCGCCGAAGGCGTTGGACTTCCACGGCCAGCCGATTACGGCGAGATTTGCGGCCGAGTCTACGATCAGGTGCGCGTGCTTGAAGGCTTGTGCGACATGGCCCGCGACGCGCTCCGCGCCGAGGTCCGCCTGGCCGGGGGGCAGATGGCCATCGGCGACGGCCGGGAGTTGGTGCTCTCACAGCAGGAGCGGCGGGAAATCGTCTACAAGGCCGGTGCCCAGATTCTCGCCGAGGCCATCGGCGACGACACGCTCGGCGACCTGCTCAAGGTCAGCAAGACCGCAGTAGAAAAGGCCGTCATGGCCAACGCTCCCAAGGGATGCAAGGGGAAAGCGGCCAAGGAACTCATGGGCCGCTTGGAATCGGCAGGAGCAATCAACGTGACCACGGTGGAGCGGCTCGAAGCAAGGCGCCGGCTCCCCCAACTGGAGAACAAGAACGATGGCAACGCAACAGAACAAATCACCGCCGCCGCTAGTGCCAGCGCCGCAACCTAGCGGCCCGCCAGCAGCCCCGGCCCGAAACGTGCCTCAGCAATTCCGCGCCATGGCGGCACGGATCGCCGGCGACCTCCTTACTACATGGGTCGGGGAAGAACGCGCCAAAGAGGCGGTAGGTCGGATCAGCGCGGCTCTTTCGGCCAGCGCCGCAGCGGCACGCGACCCGCAGGATTTCTACGATTGCACTCCAGCCAGCATCGCAACCTGCGTCGCCATCGCGGCGCTGACAGGGATTATGCCCTCGACCGGGCCTGCCGCACTGGCCTACATAATCCCCCAGCGGCCGCGCAAGGGGGAGGCTCCGCAGCTCCAATACTCACTCAGCCATAGGGGGCTGAACGCTCTGGCTCGGCGTTGCGGACAAACAATGATTGCGGTCCCGATTGGTGTCCAGGACGAAGTTCAGATCGACGGGTTCGGTCAAGCAGTCATTCAACGGATGAACATGGACGACCCCCCGACAAAATGGGACGAACTGCGTGGCGTGGTCGTCGTGGTCCGTGAGCTGACGACGAACAATGTCATCCATCGAGGCTGGGTGCCGAAAAAGATTATCGAAGCCCGGCGTGCCATGAGTCGGACGGCCAAGTCCGATTACTCTCCCTGGAACCATTGGCCGATCGAGATGGCTTGCAAGACGGCAATGCACTACTCAATCGGCCGCGCCTGGTGTGTCATCGACGACACGGAGGCGGCCCGGGCTCTAGCCTGCGATGTTGATGATGATGGCGGCATGCCGCAAGTTGGAGTCCAGGAACCGCCGACCCCCGGTCGCCATTACCTGCGCCAGACCAACGGTCAGGCCGGTCAATCACCGGCGCCGTCTCGTGAACCGCAGCAAGAACCCGAACAGGAGCCGGAGACTGGCCCTGACGAAGAAAAGACCAGTGAACCCGAAGGCGCACACGAGGTCGAGCAGTTCAACATGCGCGACCAACTCCTGGAGCGCATGGGGAGCGCTGACGGCCCGGCAGCGCTGGAGGCGGTCGGCGCCGATATGGCCCGCAACCGCATGTTCCTGGGAGAGGATCACTACAGGACGTGCGAAACGGCGTATCAAGCCAGGCAACAGGCGGTCGGGAAATCGGCAGGGCAAAAAGGTCGGAAGGCCGCAGATGTATAAGGAGCACCAATGAGCAGCACAACAACCGAAGAAACCACCAGCCTGCACATTCACCGCCTGGAAGTCGATAACTTCCTGCGCCTCCAGCATCAGACTGTCGATGCGCAGGGAAAACATGTCCTGGCCGCAGGACCCAACGGCAGCGGCAAGAGCAGCCTGCTCAACGCGATCTGGGCGGCCATCAAGGGAGTTTCTTCCAAGGAGTTTCCCGAGCCTATCCACCAGGGCGCCAACCAGGCCAGCATTCGACTGGATCTTGGCGAATTCACCATCGAGCGGAAAATCGGCCAATCAGGTATGACGCTCAGCGTCGTAGCGGCCGACGGCACGCAGGTGCCGAGGCCGCAGACGTTCCTCGATTCGCTGTGGTCCAAGATCAGCCTAGACCCTGTGGCGTTCCTCGCACTTCGGCCGCAAGATCAGGTGGACCAGATCCTGAAGATCGCCGGCGTGGCCCCGCCCGTGGACCGGGTGACGGCTATCACCGGTGAGCAGGAGCCCACTCGGCCGGGAGAGTCCGCCGAAGCGTATCTGATGCGCCTGTCGGCCGACGACGTCGGGCTGTGGTACGTCCGGCGCCGGGAGGCGCACCGGACGCTTGAACAAAAGCGGAAGGCGCTCGAGGAGCAGCGGCAGGTCGTGCAGCAGCTTGGTGGACCGCCGGAGGGCGGGCTGATTGATACGTCGGAGTTGCTCGGGCAGATCGCGGAGCAGGAGATGCAGGCCTCGCTCTGGCAGGACGTGCGGCAGCAGGCTGCCAACGCGCGCGCGGAGCACGGGCAGGGCGCGGCACGTCTGGAAATGCGCCGCCGGGAACTGCGGGCGGCAACGATGGCCGTCCGCCAGTCCGCCGACCGTGTCGCTGAGCTGGAGCGGCAGCTCGCCGAAGCACGCCAACGGCACCAGGCCGCCGTGGAGGAAGAGACGGGGATTGCTGCCAAGGTAGCCGCCGGCGAGGAAATCGTGACCGCCCTGGACGGCGAGGCGCAGGCGGCAGAGAAGCGCTTCGCGGCGATGGCCGATCCAAACCCGCGCCTCCTCGATCTCCGCTCCCAACTCCAGGTCCTGGACCGCCGGAAGGACCAGCTACGCCGCCGTCAGCACGCGGTCGAGCAGCAGGACCGGCTTGCCGCCGAGGCCGAAGCGGCTCTCTTGGAGCACGAACGTCTCGGGAAGATAGTCGACGATCTCAGGGGTCTTCGCTCGCACCTGTTGGACGGCGTGGCCCTGGGCGTGGAGGACCTGGCCATTGGCGACGGGGAGTTGCGGCTCAAGGGCGTGCCGTTCCGACAGGCATCGCAGGCCGAGAAGATTCGCGTTGCCGCCGCCGTGGCCACGCGGCAGAATCCGCGGCTGAAGATTCTGCGCTGCGACGATGGCGAACATTTGGACCGGCACAGCCGGGAGCTGCTGCTGCGTATGGCCGAGGAACGCGGCTGGCAAATCGTAATGGCCGCAGTCGCCGATGGCGACGGGCTGACGGTGGAGATTGTGGGATGAAACTCCTCTGCGACATGACCGAGCCGGAGTTGCGGGACTACTTCATCGGCTTGGCTCGCATGATTGAAAACAAGTTGCCGCCCGGGCCGAGCGCTAGGGGGAAGTGCCTGTTCGCTCTCATTGTGGAGCCTGTAATCGGGAGGATGCCTGGCATCGGCGAGAAGAAAGCCGAGAAAGTCGAGCAGGCGCTGGAGAAGTATTGGGAGCGGCGGAAGCAAGCGAAGGAAGAGGTGGCCAGTGTTGCCAACTCGGGAGGAATATGATGCAGAAGAGTGAGTCCGGTTTCTAACAAGGAGAATTCCAATGGTGCAATTGAGACAGGGCGACGTGTTCCTCGAGCGTGTCGATGGGCTTCCTGAGGGCGCCAAGCCCGTTAAGGGATTGGTCCTGGCCGAGGGAGAGGCCACAGGTCACGCGCATCGCGTTACTGGCGGTCGGGCTCGGTTGTTCGACTCGGCCGGCAAGCGATTCCTTCGCGTCAGTGGCACGGCTACGCTGGCCCACGAAGAACACGCGCCCCTTGCCCTGGCCCGCGGCGTGTACGAGGTCCGCAGGCAGCGTGAGTATTCCCCTTCCGAGATAAGACAGGTAGCCGACTAATGCCAGCAGGTGTGTACAAGCGAGTGGTGCGTCCACCGGCCGACAGGCTTGCCGCTGGACTGCAGATTAATCCGCAAACATCCTGCTGGGTGTGGCAGGGTGCCATCGGACCAGACGGCTACGGCAAGATAACTGTATCGGATGGAACTAGACGGGTAGCGTATACGCACCGGCTTTCCTACGAGATTCACGTAGGGCCGATCCCGGAAGATTGTGATCTAGACCACCTTTGTCGCAACCGCGCGTGCTGCAACCCGGATCACCTGCAAGCAGTCACGCGCAGAGAAAACATAGTTCGCGGTGATGGTCCAGGCGTGCTTGCCCGTCTGAACGGCTCAAAGACTCATTGCGCCCACGGCCACAAATTCACGCCAGAGAACACTATCCTGCGCGGGCGAAGATGTCGCGCCTGCCAAACCACCAAGAGGCGCAGACCCAATGTCGCAGACTAGAGATTTCAAGCGGTTCGTTGAAGCGTGCACTTACCCTGGGCAGCTCCACCCCGCTGTCGTGGAGGAAAACCTGCGGGCGTACTTGGCGGCTATCGGGGCTGACCGGCAGATCGTCCGAATTCTCGCTGATTGGCAACTGTCCGATCATCCCTCCTTGGTCCGCTACGCTTGCCAAGTGCTTGATGATTTTGCCAAGCGGATCGCCGCCCTCGCCGCCCGCGACGCCCGCGACGCCCTCGACGCCCTCGACGCCCGCGACGCCCGCGACGCCCGTGACGCCCTCGACGCCCGCGACGCCC
>FKKE01008188.1_pt1 | contig 24204 bp, 19 predicted proteins | sample 1106331 | NCBI WGS metagenome assembly FKKE01 (sample SAMEA3931202, study PRJEB13176) | freshwater metagenome | biome: Drinking water system; feature: drinking water; material: freshwater | place: China | collected 2013-02-06
TTATCAGTGCAATACTTTACTATTGGCTGAAAGAGCCGGTAATAAAATGTATCGTATATGCTATTCCACTTTCAATTATGAGTAGTTCAATAGTAATTCCCAGTCTCCATTTATTAACAAATGCAAAAAAGGAATTCCTTGTTTATGAGGCTTCGTTCTCCGATATACTGGGAATAATGTTATTTAACTACTTTGTTGCAGACGAAATAATGACCTGGAGGTCTGCCGGGATCTTTGGCGCCAACATCCTGGTATCAATCATTCTCTCCCTTCTTCTATCATTTATATTATTGTTTGTATTAGCGAAAACGAAATTGAATATTAAATTCTTCCTGATCTTTTCATTGCTCATTCTTATATATTCAGGAGGAAAGATATTCCACCTGCCTTCATTAATTGTTATCCTTGTCTTTGGCTTAATGATAAACAACTGGGAAAAGATCCCGATAAGCAAACTTTCCCATTATTTTCCCCAAAGCCAGGTAGAATCCTTGCGCCACCTGCTTCATTCAATAACAGCTGAATCCTCCTTCCTTATCCGAACTTTCTTTTTTCTTCTTTTTGGTTTTTCCATTCAATTAAATTTTGTAAGTGAAAATGAAGTTGTGATCGTTGGCGGCTTGATCGTTGTAGCCTTACTTGCCGTAAGGTTTCTTTATCTAAGGTTCTTTCTGAAAACTAATATTTTCCCCGAAGTTGTTTTCATCCCCAGGGGCCTGATCACTATTGTGCTTTTTTACAAAATACCAACGGGCCTTATGCTGGCAACTTTTAATGAGGGGATCTTATTTTTTGTAATTCTCTGTTCAAGCATTATTATGACGATCGGAATGATCTTTTATAAAAAAGGAAACGAAGAGGTGGTGGAGGAGGGGCAATTTTCTGAAAGAAGCAACCTCCTGTAAAATCTTTAGTCATACATTTAGCATTGACTTGCTATTATATTCATCGATCGAGGTTGTGATCTGTTTGGCAAAATCATTGAGGTTTTCAGAAACAAAATCAGGTTTTGAAAAAAGAGGATAAAATAACTGGTTATTCTGTTGTATAATACCGGTCATCATACCGGCATTGGCAGCGCCGGCAATATCCCAATCGTGAATGGAAACCATGATGATCTCCTGCGGCTGTAGTCCCAGAGTTGCAGCTGCCCATGTATAAACACTTTTATCGGGTTTGTATTTGCCGGCATGTTCGGCACTCAATACTTTTTCAAAAAATGAGATCAATCCTGTTCTTTCCATCCGGGCTATCACAATTGCTTCCGGAGAATTGGTCATTGCGGCGATCCGCAAACGATGATCATTTATTTTAGACAAACCCTTTGTGACATCATTCATTATGGGTAGCTGCTTCATTAATTCAAAAATTCCGGCGATGTCCTCATCTGTCAACCTCATTCGGAATGTCCGGGCAGACATCTGAAGTGTCGATTTTGCTATTGAATTGAAATCGTTGAAACGGTCAATGCTATTGTCAACAAAACAATATTGCATAAATAACTCAAACCAATAATCATATCCTCTCTTACTATTCAAAAGTTCATTTACTCTTTTTTCGATATGGTCCATGTCAAGTAATGTCCCGTAAACATCCAATAAGACCAACTTTATATCCCCGATCGGCATGTTGTTGCTTTGTGTCTGCCAAGTTAATTATTAAGAAGCAACTCAAAAAAAATAAAGCGCCTCAAAATTTGAAGCGCTTTAGCAATCATCACAAAAAACACGAAAAAAATACTGCTCCTTTATGAATCTGTGTTGGAAGTTTCTTTAGTGGCGGCTTCTTTTAATATCTGCACATATTTTTTTGCCTGTTCATTATCCGGATCAAGCTGGATCAATTTTTCAAAATATTCAATAGCTTTTGTATAATTCTTTTTTTCATTGGCTTCATAGCCGGCCAGGTAACCATAGGCTTCAATCAACTGCCGCTTTGAATTGCCTGTTGTATCTGTTTCTCCAATTTCAACGACCTTAAAATAATAGGGAATGGCTAACCCCAGTTCCATTGTACTATCCATAGCTGCATTACTTCTTCCCCGCCAGTAGTATCCAAAAACCTGTTGAGGATATTTTTCTGAATACATTGCAAACACAGAGTCGGCTTTATCGTAATTACCCGCCTGGAACCACGCCAGCCCCCAGTTAAACAGATCAACATTTGTCGAATTGTTATTTGCCTTGTAATACTTACCAAGCCACATTGCCCTTTCGGAATGGTCTTTTTGTTGTTTGGTAAGGTCAGCAAGGGTTTTGTAATACTTAATAAGAGAACTGCTATCCCGTTCAAGTTCTGTCGCTACCTTATAAAAGAAAATAGCTGAATCGGTTTTTTGTTTTTCTGTGTAAAGATCAGCTACAAGAATAAAATCTTTTGCGATCAATATACTATCAGGAGCTACCTTGAAATAATGAAGTATATAATCAAATGCATTGGCGTGATCCCCCTTTTCACGGTAGCTATAAGCGATCAGCTTATAAATACGGGCCGGTGTTTTTTCCTTGTCGGTTTCAATAAGTTTTTTCGCCAGGTCAATTGCCTGGGTATAATTTTTCGTCAGGTATAAAATGTCTGTATAGTCATAATCATTTTCAATATTATGATCCGATAACGCAATATACTTTTCGAGATAATCCTTGGCCGTATTCACATTCCGGAAATAATAATGATAATATAGTTGATAATATGCGGGTGCATACTTCGGATCAGCCGCAATGGCTTTAGTAAAGTATTCCAGGTATACATCCGGATTATTCTGTGTTCTGAAAATCATTCCGGTTAAATAATACGCTTCAGCATAATTTTTATCAATATCAATTGCCTGCATGAACGCTTTGAAGGCTTCCGTTCCATTATTCAGTTTCCTGTAAGCTTTTCCTAATTCTATATACAATTCTGCGTTGTGTTTGTCTTTTTTGATTGCCCTGTTTAAAAGATCAATAGCCTGGTGCACATCGCCATTTTCTGCACTGATTTTTGCCTTTGCAACAGCCAGTAATATGTGGGGTTTCTTATATTTTGTTTTTTCCAACGCCTGCACAAAGTATTTTTCGGCTTCCAGCACATTAGATTCATCCAAAAGCATTTTTCCTATTGCGATTAGATAATATGGATTGTCTTTTATTTCATCAGGAGCATTTTGCAATGCAGTTTTAATTTCAGGGGCCGGTTCATTCTTTTCGGGTAAAGAAGAAAGTAAATACCATGCCTCCGCATTTTCAGGATTATTTTTTACCACTTGATTCAATATATTTTCGGCACTCCCGTATTTTTTATAATACAAAAGATCCTCTGCCTGGTTTATATCCTGGCCAAAGAGCGGGCAAATAATAAGTAATAGAGGTATAAAAAATAGTTTTTTCATGATAATATTTTTACGGTTAAGATTGTATAGCCAATATTTGAAGCTTTGAATTTGGCTTCAATTCATCAATGATGTGTTTTTTTGGAAACGAAGACAACTTTGTTTCCGATTCGGGTTCTACTAATAATATATCCGCCTTAATGCTCTGTGCATAGTCAAATGATGACTGCGCAACATTTTCTCCATGTAACACCTCATGATTCAGCGGACATTGAACAGCATCTTTAAGGAATTTATAAGTCTCCAGTAACGAGTAAGCAGAAAAATCATCAGCATTTTTCTTTTTGCTTAATACTGTTACAAGATGTATGGTGATCCTGAATTTTTGCTTTAATGCCACAATCAGATCAACTTTTTTTTGAGGAATTACAGGGCCTATGGGCACCACTATAGATCTGATCTTTGTATAAAGAGAGCCCGGCTTAAAAGTCAGCACAGGGAAGCCGGTACGTTTAGAAATTTTATTTGGCGAAACAGTGTTAAGAAACGTAAACCATTTATGATATGAATGTTTTCCAATGATTACCAGGTCTGCCTTTATTTCTTTTGCTTTTTGAACGATCGATTTTTGCACATGCATAGAGTGATCAACACTGACAATAACTTTGATATCCGGATAATTCATTTCAATCAACTCTTTCCATTGAACAAGTTTAAAATGAAGTTCATCCGTTACAAAACTTTTCAATACACTGGTATTTGACCATAATGATGAAAAAAAGGAGATCACCGAAAACTTCGGTTTTTGAACATGGTACAGGTAAATGGTGGTATCAGCAGTGCCTGATAATTCCACTGCCTTTTTCACAGCCATTTCGGTATTTAATCCAAAGTCAACCGGTAATAAAATATTTCTAAACATATGATTTCTTATTTCAGGTTGTAAAATAGTGTTCAATACTTAGGCTTGAATTAACGTCACATTAGAATCTCATTAAAGTCGCTGTTTAAAAGCGGCAAATAATTACCTTAGATTGATTATAAAACCGTTGCAATGGATGACAGGAAGATATTAATAGTAGAAGATGAGCGAAAAATCGCCGACGCATTAAAGTTTGGACTTGAAGAAAAAGGTTATCAGGTTGACGTAGCATATGATGGCAACATCGGCTACCGGTTTTTCAAATCTTATAAATTCAATCTTGTTATTCTTGACATCAATTTGCCGGGAATTAACGGGTACGAGCTTTGTAAAATGATAAGAAAGGAAAATCCGGCCATCCCGGTCATTATGGTAACATCACTTCCCACGATTGATGATAAAATAGAGGGTTATGACTCCGGGGCAGATGATTATATAGTGAAACCTTTTGAATTTAAAGAACTGCTTTTAAAGATCAGGGTATTACTAAGAAGAACAATGTTTCAGCAAATCCCGATGGGAAGTATTTTACAGGCAGATGATCTTGAAATGAATTTAGAAAGTAAGGAGGTAAAAAGAGGCGGGGTAAAAATAAATCTAACTGCAAAAGAATTTCAATTGCTCGAATTTTTGTTACGGCATAAAAACAAAGTGGTTTCCCGTGCCGATCTTGCTTTGAATGTTTGGGATATTGACTTTGAAAGAAGCACAAACGTAATTGATGTTTATATAAGTTACTTAAGAAACAAAGTGGACAAGGATTTTGAGCACAAACTGATACAAACCCAGGTTGGTATGGGATACATTCTTAAAGAAAATTAATTCCAATGCATGTTCGGATACGGATTACGCTTCTGTTTGTACTTTTTGTATTTATTATCATGAGTATCGTTTGCGGATCCATCTATTATATTTCTGCCAACGAAAGAGTAAAAACAATGAAAACCCGTTTGACAAACAGGGCTATTACCACGGGGCGGCTACTGGCAAGAAGTGAAATGTTTGATCCCAACCTTATAAGACAATTCGATTCATTAACGGCAGTTTCACTCCGGGAAAAAATAATACAGGTTTATGATTCCAATGAGCATGAGATATACCGCTATAGCGATGTAGCTGGGGATAGAATACATGTTGAAAAGGAAGAACTGGATGATCTTCGTGATCAGGGTAGCGAAATTTATTTTAAAAGCGGGAAAAAAGAAGCCATAGGATATAAATACGAGGATAAGAACATGACGGTATTTATTATTTCGGCTGCCAATGATACGGATGGAAAAATGAACCTGGCCCGGTTAAAAACTATATTGATAATAGGATTTATTGTCGGTATCATTTCAGCCTTGATTATTGGGTTTATTTTTTCTCAACGATTACTGCGGCCAATCAAAAAAATAGCTGATGAAGTATCCGATATATCCGTTCAGAATCTTACAAGGAGAGTATCAACAGGAAATGTAAAAGATGAATGGCATTATCTCGCCGGCACTTTTAATCAATTGCTTAATAAGTTGCAGGATGGTTTCGAGTTGCAACGAAGATTTATTTCCAATGCTTCTCATGAATTGTCAACTCCACTAACATCTATATCAAGTCAATTGGAGGTTATTCTTGAAAAAAAGAGAACTACGGATGAATATGAAAAAGTTATCAGGTCTGTTTATCTCGATGTAAGACATATGGGAAAATTAACGCAGACCCTTCTGGAATTTGCAAGAGCTTCAGGCAATAAAGGCGGACTTGATATTGACCTGGTACGGGTGGATGAGATACTGATGCGTATTCCTTCTGACATCTCTAAAATAAATAACACCTATATGGTTATTTTAAATTTTGGAAATATGCCCGAAGATGAAAATAAATTACTCACTTTTGGAAATGAAGCTTTACTTTTTACTGCTATTAAAAATATTGTGTTGAATGCGTGTAAATATTCTGAGAATCATGAAGCAACTATTACATTAAAAACAGGGCAACACAATATAGAAATAGAAATTGCAGATAAAGGGATAGGAATTCCTGCCAATGAAATTGAAAATATATTTCAGCCATTCTACCGGGCGAATAAGGGAAGCGAAGGTCGTGGTTTTGGTTTGGGCTTATCTATGGCTGATCGGATCATAAAGCTTCATAAAGGCCAGATCAAAGTATCTTCGGTAGTCAATAAAGGAACTACTTTTACAATTTCAATTCCTTCGGCTACAAAATTAGTGTAGATTAAATATTAAACTGTCAACATATTCTGAAACAACTTATCATTTTATGGATCAAGTCATCAAGGCAATCAAGAAGTTTCTGAAAGACCTTTTTAACCTGACGGAAGATAAGGCTGATGAAGACGAAATTGTGGAAAGCATTACCCGAAGCAGCGAATTTAAAGGAACAAATCTTTGGGCTCTCATCTTTGCTATTTTCATTGCATCCATAGGGCTGAATGTAAATTCAACGGCTATTATCATTGGCGCCATGCTTATCTCGCCACTCATGGGTCCGCTAATGGGTATTGGATTAGGTATTGGAATAACAGATCTCGACCTGTTAAAAAAGGGATTGAAAAATTTAACCGTTGCCGCATTTATCAGCGTAGCCACCTCTGCACTTTATTTTTTACTCACACCTATCAGCGAAGCTAAATCCGAATTGCTTGCCCGAACAACGCCGTCACTTTGGGATGTGCTGATCGCTTTTTTTGGTGGGCTTGCAGGCATTGTTGCCGGTACCAGGAAATATCGTAGTACAGTGATACCCGGCGTAGCGATTGCCACAGCGCTGATGCCACCCCTTTGCACGGCAGGATATGGACTTGCTACAGGGAACTACATGTATTTTATCAGCGCTATGTACTTGTTTTTTATCAACAGCGTTTTTATTTGTACTGCCACCCTGATCGTGGTCCGGTCATTGAAATTCCAGAGACATCGGTTTAGCGATAGCGGTATTCAAAAAAGAGTGACAAGAATAATTTTTTTTATTGTGATAGCAACCGTGATCCCCAGTACATTTTTTGCCATCAAAATTGTCGATAAAAGTATTTTTGAAACAAATGCAAAACAATATGTACAAAATGAGTTTAACTTAACACAAACCCAGGTGGTAAGCCGTAGCTTTAAATATGATCCGCCCCATAACATAATTGATCTTTTGCTTTTAGGCAAAGATCTTTCCGAAGAAGAAATTGATTCGTTGAAATTAAGAATGAAAAAGTATAAGCTTTTCAAAACAAATTTGCGAATCAGGCAGGGCTTGAATGCAAAACAGGAAATAGACCTTTCCCAGATCAAAGCAAGTATACTGGAAGATGTATTTAAAAAGCAAAAAGAACAGGATACATTGGCAACATTGCCACTCTCAAAACTTGAAAGACCAATTCCTGACATCAGGTCTGAATTGAAAGCACTCTTCCCAACAATTCAAACATTCAGCCTGGCAAATGCAGTTGTTACAAATGTTGATTCAAGCAGGAAGGATACCCTAACGATCTTTGTTGGAAAATTTAACCGTTTTCTGAACAGAAACGAGCAAAACAAATTAAATGACTGGATACGTGTACGAATAAAGACTGATTCTTTAAAACTTATTATCGAGTAAAATACGGCAGATCATGATCGAAAAAATTGAAATAGCAAGACTCTCCGTTGAAGATTACCAGGAAATGCTCACTGCAATGAAAGCATCTTATCCCAATTGGCCCGGAAGTTATTGGAGCATGGGTGCTATAAGCAACCTGATCAGTATGTTTCCTGAAGGACAAATGGTAGTAAAAGTAGATGGTACAGTAGTGGGTTGTGCTCTTTCAATCATAGTAGATTATGATCGGTTTGAAGATGAACATACTTATAAGCAGATCACGGGTAATTATACATTTGAAACACACGATCCTCATGGAGATGTGCTCTATGGAATTGAAATATTCATTCATCCCGATTACAGGGGTCTGCGGCTTGGAAGAAGACTGTATGATGCCCGGAAAGAGCTTTGCGAAGAACTTAACCTGCGTTCAATCATATTTGGTGGAAGGCTTCCTAATTATCATAAATATGCTGACTCTATGGGTCCAAAAGAATATATTCAGCGGGTTAAGAACAAAGAAATATATGACCCGGTACTTTCATTTCAACTGTCCAATGATTTTCATGTAAAAAAAATTTTGAAAGAATATATGCCGGAAGATACGCAGAGTAAAGAGTTTGCAACCCTTTTGGAATGGGATAATGTTTATCATTCAACGCTGATAAGAAAATCATTTACTCCAACAAGTTATGTAAGGCTGGGTTTGATACAATGGCAAATGAGACTTTACGCAGATGTTGATGAATTATTTGCACATGCCGAATACTTCATCGATGCGGTCTCAGCTTACAAAAGTGATTTTGCGCTTTTGCCTGAATTATTTAACGGGCCTTTAATGGCAAAATACAATCATTTGAACAGTGCAGAAGCGATGAAGAAGATCTCTGAATACACACCTGAGATCAGGGATCGCTTCCGTGAATTAGCGATCCGGTATAATGTAAATATCATTACCGGTAGTTTGCCATTTTTACAAAACGGTGTATTACATAATGTGGGTTATTTATGTCATCGGGGCGGCAAAGTGGAATCCTATGAAAAAATTCATGTTACACCCGATGAAGCAGCACAATGGGGGATGCAGGGCGGTGATACGATCCGGGTTTTTGATACCGATGCAGGTAAGATCGGCATTCTCATTTGTTATGATGTCGAATTCCCCGAACTTCCCCGGTTATTAGCAGAACAAGGAATGCAGATACTGTTTGTTCCATTTTTAACGGATACGCAAAATGCTTATATGAGAGTTCGCTGCTGTGCACAAGCAAGGGCCATAGAAAATGAATGTTATGTTGCCATCAGCGGAAGCGTGGGCAATCTTCCGAAAGTAGAGAACATGGATATTCAATATTCGCAAGCAGTTGTATTTACACCATGTGATTTTGCATTTCCACATGACGGCATAAAAAGCCTGGCCACTCCAAATACAGAAATGATCCTGATCAGTGATGTCGATCTTTCACTTTTAGATGAGTTGCATTCATATGGCAGTGTTCGAAATCTTAAAGACAGACGAAAAGATATTTATGAGCTGATATTAAAAACCAAAAACAAAATGGCGTATGCAATACCTGCAAAACATTGAATTAATTTAACCCAGTCTTTTATAACCATTATCCTGGTCAGCCATCTCTGGTTCTTGCTTCATCTTGTTCACATAAATTTTTTGTGTAGGATAAGCAAACTCAATATTCTGATTTTCGAATTCTTCAAATATGGCAAGATTGATCTGCTGTTGCCGATCCATGTATAGATTATAGTCTGCACCTGGAATGTAATACACGATCTCAAAATTCAGACTGAAATCTCCAAACTTGAAGAAATGTACACGATCATATTGAAGGTCTGGCTGTTCCTCAATGATCTTTTTTATAATGCCGGGTATCAACTTGAGCTTGTAGGCGGGTGTTTCATAAAGAACTCCAATTGAAAAAACAACCCTTCGTCTTTCCATTCGTTTAAAGTTCTGCACTCTTGAATTGGTAAGATCCGTATTTGAAATGATCAGTTGCTCACCGCTCAATGACTTGATGCGGGTTGTTTTAATACCAATGTATTCTACAGTACCCAACTTATCACCAATGATAATAAAGTCGCCAATTTCAAAAGGCTTGTCAAAGAAAATCACAAAATAACTAAACAGATCTCCCAGGACAGCCTGGGCGGCGAGTGCAATTGCAATACCACCAATGCCTAATCCGGCTACCAAAGTTGTAATATCATATCCCAGGTTATCAATCAGGAATACTATACCAATTATCCAAACAACTATATTCACTATTATGACAATTCCTCTTGCCTGTTTTCGTTTGGTTTCGGCATCTTGTTGAGAACGGGTAAAATTTTCAACCAGGTAACTTATTACTGATGTGATCAGCCTGATTGTAAAAAAAGTGGCGGCAACTAAAATTGCGATCTTTAAAATGTTATGAATTCTTTCCCCAAAGGATAAATATGATAATCCAAAATAAACAGACAATAAATAAAAGAATGGCAATACCGACCTTTCAATTGATAAAACCAAAAAATCATCAATGGTTGTATTTGTTTTCTGCGACCAGTTTTTCAGCTGCTTAAGCACAATGTTTTTCACCAAGCGAAGCAATAATACAGAACCGGTGATGATCACTAAAGCGATTGCCCAGTCTTTGATAGAATTTCCCAAAAATATTTTTTCCAAAAATTTATCCATAATGAATTATTGTTTACAGCCAAATCTCACAATAATAAACCGATGGCTATAAACCAGGATTAATACCAGATTAGAAGAAAATTAAAGTTGGAGATACAGGTTGGGGAAAAGCTCTTTTTATTCAAAACGTCATTACATATTTTTCTGCGCTACTTCCTGGCTTGCATATTCAAGTTCCACCTCTGGTAAAGTTTTTATGATCGAATCTTCCAGGATAATAGAGGATGAAGTAGTATACAGGCCCATACCGGGGCCACTCCATATATAATCCATTAAAGTAAGCTTTACTTCATCATTTACAGAAAGCTCAATATAATTTCCATAACAAATCAGCTTAAAATAAATAGAGCCGGAAGCAGGAGCCAGGCAAACATTTGATTGCAGGTTACTATAAATAAAATTCTGTCGGTTGTTTTCAGGATTATATCCCCAGGAACGCAACTGGATAAGTCCTTCGATCAGATCGAAAGAAATAAAATAGCCATTCCCTTCCTGGTCAATATGTGCAACGATGCCGAATTTACCCAATTCGGAATTACTGATTTTTCCTTCCCAGATAAAATTATCGGATGGCTGATCAAAATAAAATATTTCATACCCGCTTTCTGAGCTGCATATCCATTTACCATCTTCTGTTTTAAAATTTGCGGCTTTGTTATTTAATAATGGAACAGGAGTTCCAAAATCTTTTTGATCAATTTTGCTTGTCACCATTTGTTCCCAACGATAAAAACTTTTTAAAACCAACCGCCCTACGGAATCAGTAGAAAGTTCCTTTGGCGGAGGTAATACCCGCAATGAATTAATGGCTCCATGCGTAAAAAAGAAATTATAAAGCAATAAATGATCGCCATCCCATATGGTCCTTGCCGCATAATTCCCTTCGGGCAACAAAAAATCAGTATGGAATGTTTTGTATTGACCAAGAAACTTGTCGCTGATCCAATAACGCACTTTTACATCCTCTCTTATTGAGCCAATAATATAGAAGCGGCCATGTAATTCAAATACACAGGGGCATTCAACATCATCATAAACTCTTGGGTAAATGAGTGATTCCTGTAGCACATAGTTACCGTTTTCTATTTTTAATAAGCCGACACAACCTCTCCTTGAGATGGGCCCAAAGTTTTTTCTGCCACAAAATAAAATATAAGACTCGCCTTCATATTCAAAATAAAATGGATCACGAAAACTCAACCAACCCCTTGGATTATCATCAAGACATTCATAAAATCCTTTTCTTATCTCAATAGGTAATCCTTCCTGCTTCACTTTGGTCCAATGAATAAGATCATCAGACATAGCAAGTCCTATTTTAGAATTAACGCCTTTATGTTCACGTTGTAATCCTGTATAATACATGAAGAATTTTTGATCTTTCGAGAATACATGCATTGTCCAGAGCATGTCGTCATCCCATTCTCCCGGATCACCAACAAAAATTGCATTTTTTGTTCTTCGCCATGCAAGACCGTCTTTTGAAATGGCATGTGCGATATAATCATGATTAGGAATGATCAGATGAAATAAGTGATACTCACCGTTATGAATATGAATTGTAATATCTCCAATTTCCCAATCGTTAAAACCAGCTCCTGAATACATTTATTTTTATTAAAAGGCAAAATTATTCAATTTGAAATTACACACAGGAGCTAACGCAAAGGTTTTCAATAATTTTAATTTTTTTCAAATGCTTTCTAAGAACATTCTAATGTTTATCCTGATTAGCTTATGGTAAATTTGTGTAATGTCTGGATACTATATTCATCTATTTAGCCCACATGGTCTCATCCGATCTCTAAATCCAGAGATTGGAAAAGATAAGGATACAGGAGGACAGGTAAAATATGTGCTGGAACTACTTACTGCATTGTCGGAAAACCCAAACATCCGAAAAGTGGATCTTTTTACAAGGCGTATATCTGATAAACGTGTTGCAAATTCATATGCTGAACAAATAGAAAAGGTAAATGAGAAGGCGAGAATCGTAAGAATAAGTTGCGGAGGTTCAAGTTACAGAAGAAAAGAAAATTTATGGGATCATTTGGATGAATTCATTGATAAAACAATACGTTTCATAGAGCAGGAAGATGATTATCCGGATATTGTTCATGGTCACTATGCCGATGGAAATTTTATTGCACAGCAACTGTCAAAGATTTATGGCATTCCATTTTTTGCAACAGGACATTCGCTGGGAAGAAATAAAAAGCAAATATTATTGGGGCAGGGCTATACTGAGGAAAAATTAAATCAAACATTCAGGATCGATCATCGCATAAAGGTCGAAGAATCCATTTTGCTCAATGCAGATTATGTTATTGCAAGTACGCAACATGAGATAGAATCACAATACAAACTGTATGATGCGGTAAATGCGGCAAGATTTGTTGTAATGCCTCCTGGTTACAGCAATTCTGCTTTTTATCCTTATTATAGATTTGATATGCCTTCATTTAAGTTCACATTGGAACAAGAACAAGCAGTGAATAGAGTTAACCAGGAAATAGAAAGATTTTTATTCAATCCTGCAAAACCACTGATTGTTTCAATAGGAAGAGCTGATAAAAGGAAAAATTTTGAAACGATCATCCAGGCATATGGAGAAGACAAGGAGTTACAAACCATGGCAAACCTGGCAATATTCGCAGGTGTACGAAAAGACATTTCCAAAATGGCAGAAGAAGAACAAGAGATACTTACCAACTTGCTGCTGCTGATGGATAAATATGACCTGTATGGAAAGATGGCAATTCCTAAAAAGAATGATCCCCAGCAGGAGGTACCAGAGATCTACCGTTTAGCTGCCAGGAAAAGAGGAGTTTTTGTGAACGCTACTCCCGGAGAAAATTTTGGATTGACTGTATTAGAAGCAGCTGCATGTGGTCTGCCGGTTATCGCCTCATCAAAAGGAGGTCCCAAAGAGATCATACATCATTGTCAAAATGGATTGGTGATAAATGTTGAAGATCCTGCAGCCATTTCCGGTGCAATTAAAAAAGTAATTGCCGACCAGGGTTTGTGGCAGCGCTATTCACAAAACGGAATTTTATGTACGGACAAAACATATTCATGGCAGAACCACTGTGAACAATATGTTTCTCTTTGTGAAAAAGCAGTAAGTGAGAAAAACATGGAAGAAGGATTAGAAGGTGATATCGCCTACGGAAAAAAATTATCGCTGGTTAAATTTTTCCTTGTCACGGATATTGATGGAACCCTGGTTGATGGTGAAAACGTAACAGGACTTAATGAGTTAAGACAATGGATTTTAAAAAATGATAGTGATATTGGATTTGGTTTGGCAAGTGGGCGGAATTTGGAGTTGGTGAAAAAAGCCATACATGACTATGAGCTTCCCGAACCAGACATTTTGATCTGTAGTGCAGGTTCAGAGATCTTTTACACTCCTGATTTTGAGCCTGACAAGGGTTGGGAAAGCCATATATCCTATCTATGGAAAAGAAACGAGATCGAAAAGTTATTGATTGATTTTCCAAAACTAACCTTACAAGAAAATGTTGCGCAACGGGAGTTTAAGCTAAGTTATTATGTAAGTAAAGATTTTACCGATGATGATCTTAATTCAATACATAAGATACTTTACGAAAATAAGCAAAGAGCAAAACTGTTATTGACAGAAAACAAATATTTGGACATTCTTCCCTTCCGGGCAAGCAAAGGCAATGCAATCCGGTTTTTAAGTAACAAATGGAAAACACCTGTTGAAAAATTTTTAACCGCTGGTAATAGCGGAAATGATATTGATATGCTTAAAGGAAGAGTAAAGGGAATTGTAGTTGCCAATCATAGTTCTGAAATGCGTCCGTTGCGAAACTTAAAAGATATTTATTTTGCAAATAAGAATTTGTCTGAAGGCGTATTAGAAGGTATTACTCACTATGAAAACCGGCTTCGGTCCGTCGGTAATTCATAATATAAAATGATGTTGATGAAAGAGTCAATTCATCTTCGAATAACTCCGGGAACAAAGACCAGGAACAAAAAAAACCACTACAGGAGCGGTTTTCTAAAAATTTAAGCGGACCGGACGGGACTCGAACCCGCGACCTCCGCCGTGACAGGGCGGCATTCTAACCAACTGAACTACCGATCCTTCCTTCAAAAATGGGGTGTTTCCACATCATTTTTGAGGATGGCAAAGATAGCCCGGCACATCATTGTTGCCAAAAGTTTTTCTTTCAAAAAAAAACGAATGAAAACTCCGGATCGCATTCTTCAGCACCATCATCAGCCTCAACCTTCTCCTGTTTGTCTGTAATGTTGAAATATGATTTTGGTAGTTCATACATTGAAACGGCTTAATTATTGAGTAATTTCCATAGTTTATGATCAAAAGTGCTACCATTAAGCTACTGAGAATTCCATTTTCCTTTTTTCTTTCACCTATCTATTTTTTTTCACTGGCGCAAGTACCGGACATCAATTGGCTTCATGCATTTATAGTTTTTTTTATTCTTCATTTCCTCATTTATCCGGCAAGCAATGGCTACAATAGCTATATGGACCGGGATTCTGAAAGTATTGGCTTACTTGAAAAACCTCCACCGCCATCCCAACAGCTTTTTTGGGTTACAGTTGTTTTAGATTGTATTGGAATTTTGCTCAGCTTTTCAATTGATGTTCTTTTTGCTTTTGTGATGTTATTTTATATAGGTGCATCAAAAGCATATAGCAATAGAAGCATTCGATTAAAAAGGTTTCCATACCTGGGGTATTTCATTGTAATACTTTTCCAGGGCGCCGTTACTTTCTGGTTAGTGTATTATGGCAGCAGTGAAAATAAGGATATATGGGTACCCTGGCAGGGATTGGTGATCTGCTCGCTATTGGTGGGTGGCTTTTATCCTTTGACGCAAATCTACCAGCATAAACAGGACCTTGATGACGGGGTAAATACAATAAGTTATAAGCTGGGTTATAATGGTACTTTTATCTTTTGTGCAATTGTTTATGTTTTGGCGTGGATTTTCATGGCACAGTTTTTTATCAGTAAGAAACAAATGAATCAATTATTGTTGATCGGCATCTTTTTTATCCCGGTCATCGTTTATTTCGTAAGATGGTTTGTTTTGGTTTATAGAAATAATGGTGCGGCAAATTTTAAAAATACTATGAAGATGAACTGGCTGGCAGCAACCTGTACAAATATTTCATTCCTGGTTTTATTAATATGGAGGTGGTTTTGAGTAAAATTATATCAATAGGAACGGCAGTACCGGTATATAAGCATGAACAAGAAAAGATCTTTGAGTTTATGAGCCGTGTGTATGCTATCAATGACGTGGAGAAAAGGAAATTGAAATTTCTTTACAGGCATAGCGGTATCAAAAGCCGTTATTCGGTTTTAGCAGACTATGGCCTTCCTGCTAATGAGTGGAATTTTTTTGTACCAACAGAAAACCTGGAGCTTTTTCCATCGATCGAAAAAAGAATGAAGGCTTTTCGGGCCTATGCAGCCCCATTATCTGTAAAGGCAATAGATGAGTGCCTTAATGGTTTTAAGAATAAAAATATTACGCATCTTATTACAGTAAGTTGTACCGGGATGAGTGCTCCGGGACTTGATCTTGAATTGATAGAACGATTAGGATTGCCAGCTACCACATGGCGAACATCTATAAACTTCATGGGCTGTTATGCAGCAATTCATGCACTCAAGCTTGCTGACGCCATTTGCAAAGCGGATATGAATGCAAATGTACTGATCGTTTGTGTTGAACTATGTACACTTCATTTTCAAAAAAAATATACGCCTGATAATATAGCAAGCGGTATTTTATTTAGTGATGGTGCCGCAGCTGTTCTTGTAACCGGAAAGGATGAAGATGATGGAATGAATATTGATCATTTTTATTCTTCTGTATCCTTTAAAAGCAAACAGGAAATGGTGTGGGAATTGTCATCAACAGGATTTTTACTTACCCTGAGCGGATATATTCCTGAATTGATCGAGGAAGATTTTAGTCACATTGTGAATGAATGCCTGGTTGAAACAAGTTTGGAAAAAGAAGATATTACACATTGGTGCATTCATCCGGGTGGCAAAAAGATCCTGGAAGCCGTACATAATAGTTTACAATTTACAAATGGTCAGCTCCGGGATTGCTATGATATACTACGTGAATTCGGAAATATGTCTTCGCCAACAATTTTATTTGTATTGAAAAAGATCAGGGAATCTCTTAATAAGGAGCAGCGGAACACTATTTTTGGCGCAGCATTTGGCCCGGGACTAACCATAGAAACATTCGTTTTATCTGCTTAAAATTTCATTTTAAAATTATTGCAGGAAGATATAACATATGACCTGGCAATTGTTGGTGGCGGGCTTGCCGGTCTTGCATTGTCAATTCAAATGGCAAAAGCAGGTTATAAGGTAATTCTTTTTGAAAAAGAAAATTACCCTTTTCATCGTGTTTGTGGCGAATATATCAGCAATGAATCATGGCATTTTCTTCATTCCCTTGGGCTCGATATTAATTCGTTAAATGTTGCGCATATAAAACGATTACAGGTCTCAGATAGCAAGGGAAGATCATTTATCCAAAAATTGCCATTAGGAGGTTTTGGCCTCAGCCGTTATACCCTCGATCATCATTTGGCACAGCTCGCATTGCAAAATGGAGTAGTTGTTTGCGGGCAAACCCGGGTCAATGACATTTCATTTACCCATAATGAGTTTATAGTAACAGCCGCAAATAAAAATTATAAAGCAAAATTTGCAGCAGGCTGCTTTGGCAAACGAAGTAATCTCGATATAAAATGGAAGCGACCTTTTGCACTGGCAAAAAATAATAAACTGAATAATTACATCGGTATCAAATATCATATCAAGTATGATTTCCCCGATGATCTTATCGCTTTACACCAATTTAAAAAAGGTTACTGTGGCCTATCAAAAATTGAAGGAGATAAATACTGTTTATGTTATATAACTACTGCTGATAATTTACAAAGCAGTGGGAATGACATTTCAAAATTGGAAAAGGATATTTTATCAATCAATCCTCATGTTAAAAAAATATTTACAGAAAGCAAAATGCTATGGAAAGAGCCTGTATCAATCTCACAAATAAGTTTTGATAAAAAGGACCAGGTACATGATCATGTATTAATGATCGGGGATGCTGCCGGAATGATAACTCCGCTTTGCGGCAATGGAATGAGCATGGCGCTTCATGCAAGCAAGATAGCTGCAGAGCACATCAGTGATTTTTTGAAAGGAAAGATTTTAAGAACGGAGATGGAAAAAAATTATATCAGAAAATGGAAAAAGCAATTTTCAGCAAGATTGACAGCGGGAAGAATGCTGCAAAAGCTTATGTTCAATGAATGGCTGATTAGTAGTACTATCAGGTCTGGTAAAATATTTCCGGGCTTAATTAATTTCTTGATCACTAAAACGCATGGCCACACATTTTAATCTTTTAGCACTCCATCGCTTTTAAAAAACTCTTTTATCTCTATATTAAGTGCTTTGCTGATCTTATATAAGGTGAGAATCGTAATGTTTGTTTTTCCTGATTCGATCCTTGACATACTCGCTTTTTCAAAATTGCATTGATCCGCCAGGTCATTTTGTGTCATTTCCTTTTTAAGCCGCAATTCCTTTATTCTGGCTCCAAGAATTGTCAAAAACTTTGTGTCTGTCATGAAATAGAAGTTGGCCTTTCAAATTTCTGTAAGCTATATTGATTTACGGTTGTCTTTGAGAACAACAATCAGCCGGGGAGGCGATTATACTCATGTAAGTTAATGATGAGTATCAGTTTAAAAAATTTTGTAATGTTGACATAAATGACAACATTTGTATCACAAACCTCATTTGCAAGAAAGGATAGGTTAGGCTTAACGATTAGTTATTTATCCATTTATACTTAATTCATAAGTAGGTGGAAAGAACATTTAATTAGCTTATTGAATTCATCGTTAACCCTGTTATGAAACCTATAAATGTCACTTAAGAAAATTGTCTTGATTACAGATAGCATCCTTAAAGCTATAGCAATAGCAATTGATCCGAAATACAATGAAGGAATATAAGATATCGGTATCCTAAATTGCCACCAGTATAAGGTAATATGGAATCATTGCGAATATTGATATTGGAAGATAGCCATACGGATGCGGAGCTCATTCAACTATTGGTAAAAAGAAGCAAACCTGGATGTGAGTTTTATACAGCTATGGCTAAAGAGGAATTTCTAAAGGCATTAAATGATTTTGCGCCTGATGTAATTCTTTCAGATAACTCATTACCCCAATTTAATGCATTAGATGCATTACTAATTGTTCGTGAAAGATCTATTGAAGTGCCCTTTATCCTTGTAACAGGAACCGTATCGGAGGAATACGCCGCAGAAATCATTAAGCATGGCGCTGATGATTTTATTTTGAAAGACAGGATGGCACGATTGCCCGCAGCAATTGATGCCGCCTTAAGGCAAAGAAAGATTCTGAAAGAAATTTCTGATTACCGCCAGGCACTTGATCAATCAGCTATCGTAGCAGTAACAGATCAAAAAGGAATAATTACTTATGTAAATGATAAGTTTTGTGAAATATCCAAATACACCCGTGATGAACTGATTGGGCAGGATCATCGTATTCTTAATTCCGGTTACCACCCCAAAACATACATAAGGGATCTTTGGGTAACCATTGCAAATGGAAAGATATGGCGTGGTGAATTTCGCAATAAAGCAAAGGACGGTAGTTTTTATTGGGTAGATGCCACTATAGTTCCTTTTTTGAATGAACAAAAAAAGCCTTACCAATACCTGGCTATAAGGATCGATATTACAGACCGTAAGATCGCTGAACAAAAACTCCAGACAACATTAAGCAGGTTATCATTTCATATAGAAAATTCTCCGCTTGCATTTATTGAATGGGATATAAATTTCCATACAACTTATTGGTCAAAACGGGCCCAGGAAATTTTTGGCTGGACGGATTATGAATTCAGGATTTTACAAAAAGATGGTCTTACTCTTATACATGAAGACGATTTGCCCGGCTTAAAAAGAATTTTAAATCAACTGGCAAAAGGAGAAATAGAAAGGAATACTTTACAATACAGGAATGTGACCAAAGAGGGAAAAATGATCTGGTGTGAGTGGTATAATTCAATTTTAAAAGATAAAGACGGAAACGTAATTACGATCTTATCATTAGTACAGGATATTACCGAACGAAAAAAGCTGGAAGCCGAACTTTTTGAAAGACAAAAAAATGAACAGATACGGATCACGGCAACCGCTTTAGAAGCACAGGAAAAAGAAAGAAATGCAATTGGGGTTGAATTGCATGATAACGTAAACCAGATCTTAGTGGGAACGAAATTGTTCCTGTCAACAATTCAGCCTGATGACCGGAACAGAAGTATAATAGAGTCTTGCATGAAAAATCTACAGGATGCTATTGATGAGAACAGGAAGATATCTCATGCGCTGGTTACACCGGATCTCAATTCCGAAACGCTTCCCGTACAAATCAAAAGATTGGTAAAGACAATGCTTGAACCTTCCGGGATAGAAACACAGATTGACGCTTCAAATTATAAAAGGGAGTTTTTAACCAAAGAGAAGAAGATCTCAATTTATAGGATAGTACAGGAGCAATGCACCAATATTGTAAAATATGCAAAAGCCAGCAAAGCAAATATTGTAATTGGCAATGATGATAAAGTTTTTAATATGATAATTTCCGATAATGGTGTGGGGATGGAAAAAGGAAAACAAACGATCGGGATAGGTCTCAGGAATATAAATAGCCGCCTGAGTATTTTTCATGGTAAAGCAAATATCATCACCTCCCCAGGCAAGGGGTTTACATTGGAGATTGAGCTTCCGCTTTGAGCCTTAAGGCTATTATTTATTTATCCTTACATTCGCCTTTCATTATTAGCCTATGCCTTCTAATGCCAACCGTCAATTCCTTGATTTTGAAAAGCCTATTAAGGATCTGATTGAAACAATAGAGAAGTACAAGCACGACGCTGAGAAGAATAAGATGGATATGAGTGAACCCATCCGTCAGCTTGAAGAAAATATCCTGCAAAAGCGTAAGGAGATCACAGATCACCTCACAAGCTGGCAGCGGGTGCAGTTAAGCCGCCATCCGGATCGTCCATATACCCTTAAGTATATTGATAAAATGACAAAGTGCTTTCTTGAGCTCTTTGGCGATCGCAATGTAAAAGATGATAAAGCGATGATAGGAGGTTTTGCAAATTTGGAAGGCGAAACGGTGATGATCATCGGTCAGCAAAAAGGTATCAATACAAAAATGCGGCAGATGAGGAATTTTGGAATGGCAAACCCTGAAGGCTACAGAAAAGCCTTGCGGTTAATGAAGCTTGCAGAAAAATTCAATAAACCGGTTATTACACTCATTGATACTCCCGGTGCTTATCCCGGTCTTGAAGCAGAAGAAAGAGGACAAGGGGAAGCAATTGCAAGAAATATTTATGAAATGATCCGTTTGAAGGTGCCGGTTATCTGTGTAATCATTGGTGAAGGAGCCAGCGGTGGTGCATTAGGAATTGGTGTGGGGGATAAAGTGTTTATGATGGAAAACACATGGTACACTGTTATCAGCCCTGAAAGTTGTTCATCTATTCTTTGGCGCAGTTGGGATAAAAAAGAAGTAGCAGCTGAGCAGCTTCGCCTCACTGCTGATAATATGCTCAAGTTTGGATTAATAGATGGCATAATACCTGAACCCGATGGCGGTGCACACTGGGATTATGACCTTTCAGCCAAAATACTTAAAGATCATTTAATCCCTGTACTGAAAGAATTAAAGCAAATACCGCCAGGTGAAAGAGTGAATCAGCGAATTGCAAAATTTGGTAAGATGGGATTCTGGGATGAATAATTACCCGGCCCCGAAAGCTCCCCTAAACAGGTACTATCAGTAATTCCCCGTCTGCGGGCAGGCAGGTGTTGAGCAGCAATCATCTTCTCAAAAATTTATCGGAAGTTTACAGAACGTATTTTTTTGGCATGAAAAAACTTTTAATACTTAATATACTTTTTGTTACTACACTTTCTGCCACATTTATTACAGGAAATGATGAGCCGGTATTCGTGCCACCAAGTCTGCAAAGAACAGGGGGAGACAGTGCTAAAGGTTATTGGTACCTTATAAACGGCGATTATGTAAAAGGAGGCGTACCTGAAATGATCTTCAGAAAAGCTGTTGATAAGCCAACAATTTATTTGAAAAGAGATGCGGTCAATGAAGGTATTCCTCATGATTACACAGCTGTAAAAGCTTTCAACGGGGAAATAGTGATAGCACCAAATTGTTTGCAATGCCATGCACAGGTATTTGAAAACACATTATACATAGGCCTGGGAAATACATTTATTGATTTCAGTGACAGGGAATCATTGAGTGTAAAAAATCTGGAAAAGGCGGAGAAATTTTTAAAAACATTGGCGCCAAAAAAATGGAAAGCTTCAGAACATTTTTTTGAAGTTGCTAAAATAACCGGCCCGCAATTGTACACAGAAACAGTAGGTGTAAATCCTGCCGATCGCCTGGGGGCAGTTCTTGCAGCCCATCGTGACCCTGTAACTTTTAAATGGAATGCTGAAGCACAGCTTGCCATACCTGCACAGGTCATTCCCTCGGATGTACCTGCCTGGTGGTTATTAAAAAAGAAAAACGGGATGTTCTATACGGCATTCGGCCGGGGAGATTTTGGAAAGTTTTTAATGGCATCAAACCTTTTAACTGTGAATGATACATCTGAATCTGCAGAAGTAGATTCTCATATGCCGGATGTATTAGCCTATATCACATCATTGCAGGCACCAAAATATCCAAAACAGATCAATCCGGCACTTGCAGAAAATGGAAGAATAATTTTTAATAATAATTGTGCAGAATGTCATGGCACTTACGGCAAGGAAGAACAATATCCGAATCTTTTAATTCCTCAATCCATTATACAAACTGATTCCTTATTGCAGGTATCAAATTATTCACAGCCGCAATTCATTGAATGGTTCAATAAAAGCTGGTTCAGTTCTGGTGATCATCCTGCCCGGCTGGTTCCTTTTAAAGGTTATATAGCACCCCCGCTTGATGGAGTTTGGATAACAGCACCTTATTTTCACAATGGTTCGGTACCTACGCTGGAAGCTGTATTGAATAGTGCTGCCCGGCCAAAATACTGGTCAAGAGATTTTGCAAAACCTGAGTACAATTATGACGATCCCGGGTGGAGATATTCAATTCATAATAATGCCGGGCACCGCTATATTTATAACACTACTTTGCCGGGCTACGGAAACTATGGGCATTACTTTGGTGATAAACTTTCCCCTGAAGACCGGAAAGCTGTAATTGAATATTTAAAAACATTATAATTTTTTATTGTCCTTACCGCAAAAAAATATTGCCATTGTTTGTAACAAGCTGGCCGGAAATGGAAGAGCCATCAGCTTAAGCAAGCAAATTGGAAATGAACTGCAAAAAAGAAGAATCCGTTTTACAACATTTACTGAAGAGTGGCCTCCCGGCCTTTTACCATACAGCGATGTTTGGATAATTGGTGGCGATGGCACCTTGAATTATTTTTTTAATAAATATCCCGGCATTCAAACCCCATTAGTGATTTTTAAAGGAGGTACAGGAAATGATGTTCATTCACTTTTATATAAACACATTTCTTTTGAAGAGCAGTTTGAGCTGGCAATGACAGCCATACCAAAACCAATAGATGCCGGTAAGTGCAATGAAAAATATTTTTTAAATGGTGTAGGGATAGGGTTTGAAGGAGCCGTAGCCAAGAGGCTTACAAATAAAAGGAAAACAAAAACCGGTAAGGCTGCATTTATGGGTGCCATCATTCAGAAAGTATTATTTTATTCTTCAAAAAAATATAAGGCAGTGGCCCATGAATATGCAATGGAAGGCCCCCGATTATTAATAAGTGTAATGAATGGTCACCGGGCAGGGGGTGGGTTTCATATTGCACCGGGATCCGAGATCGATGATGGTTTGCTTGATGTGGTGATCGTGGATAAACTTAGTCCTTTTCGGCGCTTACGCTGGTTACCGGTTATTGAAAAAGGAAAACACCTGGGACTTTCATTTATAAAACATTTCAGAACAAAAAAGCTGCTGATTACAAGTGAAACGCCAATGGATACCCATCTTGATGGAGAATACTATTCTGCAAAACGATTAGAGATCGAAATTCTCCCTGCAAAATATTTATTCCGCTTTTAAAGAATGAAGCGTCCTGCCAAAGCAGGACGCTTCATTATGACTCCATCACTGTTTACTCATTGTCATCACAGGAATCCCTGAGCCATACGAAAGAATTTTATTGGTGAATTTATTCCACCATCCTGATACCCTTTTTTCTTCTCCCGGTTTATTGATCATGATAAGATCTCCATTGATACGTTTTGCAAAATCAAATGTTGTTTTTTCCAGGTCATTGCCTTCAAGAATGAATCCCTGGGCTGATACGCTGGGAATACTGCCAACGATTTTCATTCCTTCATCTAAAATTTTTTCCGGAATATTATTTCCCTGGCGCAAAGTGAGCATATAGATGGTAGATTTAAAACTGCTGGCAAGTGCTGCTGCCATTCTGATCCTGCGCAATGATAATTCATCATACAAGGGAAGAATTATCTTTTTAAAATGATGGACCAG
>FKKE01000007.1_pt1 | contig 24198 bp, 25 predicted proteins | sample 1106331 | NCBI WGS metagenome assembly FKKE01 (sample SAMEA3931202, study PRJEB13176) | freshwater metagenome | biome: Drinking water system; feature: drinking water; material: freshwater | place: China | collected 2013-02-06
AAAACACCGGCCCTTTCCCGTCGGATGCCATCCGGCCTGTCTACCGCGAGATCATGTCGGCTTCACTTTCTTTGGAAGGCCCGCAGAAGGTAGCCTACCTGGGCCCCCGCGCGACGTTTACCCATATGGCCTGCATGCAGAAATTCGGGTCGTCGGCCCAGTACGTGCCGGTGAACAGCATCAAGGAGGTCTTCAGCGAGGTCGAACGAGGCCGGGCCAATTTCGGAGTCGTCCCGATCGAAAACACGACGGAAGGGGTCGTCAACCACACTCTAGACATGTTTATCGACTCGAACCTCCTGATTTATGGAGAGGTTCTCCAGGAAGTGTCTCACCATCTGATGTCGAAATCGGGAGTCCTGGAAGAGGTCAAGAAAATCTGCTCCCATCCTCAGGCGATCGCCCAATGCCGTAATTGGATTGAGACGAACATGCCGCATGTGCTGGTATCGGAAGTCGCCAGTACGGCGCGCGCGGCAGAAATGTGCCTCGACAATCCCTCCATCGCGGCGATCGCTTCGGAGCTCGCCGCGCAGATGTATGGATTGAAGATTATCAAGTCCAGGATCGAGGACAACTTGAATAATTTCACCAGGTTCCTCGTCTTGTCCCAGAAGGCTCCCCAGCGGACTGGGAGGGACAAGACTTCGCTGATGCTGTCGATCAAGGACAAGGTCGGCGCCCTGTACGAGTTACTTCGCCCCTTCGCCTCGCACGGTTTGAGTATGACGAAGATCGAGTCGCGCCCGTCGAGGCGTAAAGCGTGGGAGTACATTTTCTTCGTCGATATCGAAGGCCACATCGAAGAAGAGCGCGTCAAGAAAGCGATGGAAGAAATTTCCAGCCGTTGCCTTTTCATGAAGGTTCTCGGCTCCTACCCGGCCCACAGCTGACACCATGCCCCTCCACGTCCATCCAGATATCGCGTCGCTGAGCCCTTATGTGCCGGGGAAACCGATCGAGGAGCTGCAGCGTGAGTTGGGGCTTTCCCGCATTGTCAAGCTGGCCTCCAACGAGAACCCGCTGGGACCGTCGCCACGGGCCGTGGCGGTGATCGGCGAGGACGCCGCGACACTCCATCGCTATCCGGACGGCGGGGCCTTCCGTCTGCGCGAAGCGCTGGCTGACCGGTGGAAGGTGACGTCCGACCATATCATTCTCGGTAACGGTTCGGACGAAATCCTGGGTCTGCTGGCCAGAACGTTTCTGTCGCCTGGCGAGGAAGCCGTGATGGCCGACCACACCTTCGTCATTTACAAGATGGAAGTCGCGGCGGCGCATGGTACAGCCGTCATTGTGCCGCTCAAGAATTGGCGCCATGATTTGTCGGCGATGGCGGATGCCGTGACGGCGAAGACCCGCCTGCTCTTTGTCTGCAACCCCAACAATCCGACCGGCACCATGGTATCGAAGGAGGAGGTGACGCGGTTGATGGCGCGTGTGCCGGACCACGTCGTCGTCGTGTTCGACGAGGCCTATTTCGAGTACGTGAGGAGCGCGGAGTTTCCGGACTCCATGGCCTACGTGAGGCAGGGCCGCCATGCGATCGTGCTGCGGACCTTCTCGAAGATCTACGGCCTGGCGGGGCTCAGAATCGGGTATGGCGTGACAACTCCCGAAATCACGAATTTCTTGAACCGCGTCCGTCCTCCGTTCAACGCGAACAGCGTGGCGCAACGGGCCGCGTTGGCGGCGTTGGGCGATGACGACCATGTGGCCAAGAGCCGGGCGGTGAACGAAGCGGGGATGGAGCAGGTCGTGAAAGGGTTGCGCGCGCTCGGGTTCGCTCCGATTCCCAGCGAAGCGAATTTCGTCTACGTCGATATCGGGCGGGACGGCCGAGCCGTTTTTGAGGCGATGCTGCGCGAAGGCGTCATCATCCGGCACATCGAAGGTCGTATGGTTCGGGTGACCATCGGGCGACAAGAAGAAAACCAGGCTTTCCTAACCGCGCTCGCGCGGGTCTTACAAGCGGGTTGAACAAAGGGTGGGGGAATCATGATTATTGTGTTGAGACCGGACGCTAGCGAACGGGAAGTGGATCACATCGTGGACCGCTTGCGCGAATTGGGGCTGAAGTCCCAACTTTCGACCGGCCAGGAGCGCACGATCATCGGGGTCATCGGCGATGACCGTATCCTGCAGAACCAACCGCTCACGGCCCTACCGGGCGTCGAGAGCGTCCTCCCGATTCTGGCTCCCTGGAAGTTGGTGAGCCGGGAATTCAAGAAGGAAGGCACGATCATCGACGTCGGGGGCGTCAAGATCGGGGGGAACAAATTGACGGTCATGGCCGGCCCCTGCGCGGTGGAGCGCCTCGAATTGACCGTCGGGATCGCTCACGAGGTCAAGGCTGCGGGCGCCAGCATGTTGCGGGGTGGAGCCTACAAGCCGCGGACGTCGCCTTATTCGTTCCAGGGGCTTGGGCGAGAGGGGTTGGATTATTTGATGGAGGCCAGGAAACAGACCGGTCTGCCCGTCGTCAGCGAAATCCTCGATACTCGCGACATCGAATTGTTCCTGGAGAAAGCCGACGTCATCCAGATCGGAGCGCGCAACATGCAGAATTTCGAGCTCTTGAAGGAAGTCGGCGCCTACGACAAGCCGGTGTTGTTGAAGCGCGGTCTCTCGGCCACGATCAAAGAGTTTCTGTTGTCCGCCGAATACATCATGTCCCGCGGCAACCGAAACGTGATGCTGTGCGAGCGCGGAATCAGAACGTTCGAAACGCAGTACCGGAATACGCTCGACTTGGCGGCGATCCCCACGCTCAAGGAACTTTCGCACCTGCCGGTCATCGTCGATCCGAGCCACGCAACCGGCAGATGGAACTTGGTGGCACCCATGTCGAAGGCTGCGGTGGCGGCCGGTGCGGACGGCATTCTGATCGAGGTTCACTCCAATCCGGAGTGCGCGTTGTGCGACGGCGAAGAGTCCATCAAGCCGACGAAATTCAAGGAACTCATGCAGGACATGCGGAAGATCGCGACGGCGGTCGGGCGGGAATTATAGGACGAACGGCGCATGGCCCTGTACTTTGCAAAGGTGGCGATCATCGGCGTCGGCTTGATCGGCGGATCTCTCGGCATGATTCTCCGGCGCAAGAAACTCGCGGGCCAGATCGTCGGAGTGGGGCGTCGGGTCGAGAACCTCAAGACGGCCGTGGAACTTGGGGCGATCGATCGCTACGTCGTGGATCCCAAAGACGGTGTGACAGGCGCCGATCTGATCGTGCTGGCGACCCCGGTCGATACGTACGAGCGGCACTTGAAGGAATGGGCCTCCTGCTTGAAGCCCGGCTGCATTGTGACGGACGTCGGGAGCGTGAAAGGCGAACTGGTCGTCCGGTCCGAACGGGCCATGCCCGCCGGTGTTCACTTCGTCGGAGCTCATCCGATAGCCGGAAAGGAGAAGACCGGCGTGGCGGCCGGATCGGAACAACTGTTCGAGGGGGCGCGTTGCATTCTGACCCCGACGACACGGACCGACCGGCAAGCGCTCGAGCAGATGCGGACGCTCTGGGGAGCAACCGGCTCCCACGTGCTCGAAATGGATCCGCATCTGCACGACAAGATCCTCGGGGCGGTGAGCCATCTCCCGCACGTGGCGGCCTTCGCCTTGATGAATGCGCTGATTGAGATCCGCGACAAGGTGACGTCGCTCGATCTGGCAGGCCATTCCGGCGGAGGGTTGCGGGATACCACGAGAATCGCCGCCAGTTCGCCGGAAATGTGGCGGGACATTTTCATGTGGAACCGTGACAACATCGTATCGTTCATCGAAGCGTACGAGCGGGCACTGGGCCAGTTGAAGCAGCTTATCAAGGCCGGCGATGCCGCCGGCATCGAGAAGGAACTGGAGCGAGCCAAACAGGAGCGCGAGAAGTTCCCTGCCCGACCGGCAGGGAAGAGCTGACTCATGAGTTCACTGACGGTCACGCCTGGTGCATCGTTGAGGGGAGCGATTACCGTTCCCGGGGACAAGTCCATCACCCATCGCGCGATCATCTTTTCTGCGCTGGCCGAGGGTACGGGAACCATCGCGGGCTACTGCCGCGGCGAGGACTGTTTGAATACGATGCGGGCTTTCCAGGCGCTCGGCGTCCAGATTCAAGAGTCGCCGAAGGAATTGACCGTACAGGGCAAGGGACTCTGGGGGCTGACCGAGCCGGCCGGCGTGGTCGACTGCGGAAATTCCGGCACAGGTATCCGCCTGCTGACCGGCCTCTTGGCCGGCCAGGACTTCTTTACGGTCCTGACGGGAGACGGTTCGATTCGACGCAGGCCAATGGGGCGGATCGTCAAACCGTTGCGGGAAATGGGGGCCATGATCGCCGGCCGGAAGGGTGGAGAATTGGCGCCGTTGGCGGTGACGGGAACGACGCTGCACGGGATCACCTACGCCTCGCCAGTGGCCAGTGCCCAGATCAAATCATCGCTGCTGCTCGCGGCGCTCTATGCGAAAGGGACGACCACGCTGATCGAGCCGCGCCTCTCGCGCGACCACACGGAACGGCTGCTGCAGTTTTACGGGCTGCCCTTCACGCGTGAGGGAAATGCAGTCAAGGTCGAGGGACGGCCTTCGGTCGGATGGCAGGCGGTGCCACGATTGACTGTACCGGGCGATCTCTCGGCTGCTGCTTTTTTCATTGTGGGTGCCACGATCGTTCCCGGCTCGGACGTCACGATTCAGGGAGTCGGAGTGAATCCCACGAGGACGGGAATTCTCGATGTACTTACGAGGATGGGCGCGGACATTCAGCTGCTGAACCGTCGGGAAGAGGCCGGAGAGCCGGTGGCGGATATTCGGGTGAAGTCTGCCTCGCTCAAAGGGGTCACGGTCGGATCGGACATGATCCCGCAAACCATCGACGAGTTTCCGATTCTGTGCGTCGCCGCCGCGGTTGCGGAAGGGCAGACGATCATCTCCGGCGCGGAGGAGTTGCGGGTGAAGGAAAGCGACCGGATTTCCACCATGGCAGCAGAGCTGAGGCCGATGGGAGCTATCATCACGGAACGGCCGGACGGAATGGTGATCGACGGCGTGGGGCATTCGAAAGAAAACGGACGGCTGAGCGCGACGAAGGGCAAGAGCCACGGTGATCATCGCGTGGCAATGTCCTTGGCGATCGCCGGGTTGACGGCTTCGAGGAGCACCATCATCGATGAAACGGATTGTATCGAAACGTCGTTCCCGGATTTTTCCGAGAGATTGATGTCGTTGCTGGCGGGAGGCCGATCGTGATCGTGGCCATCGACGGGCCGGCCGGAGTCGGCAAGAGCACGGTAGCCAAGCTGCTAGCAGCCCGCTTGAAGTACTTGTACTTGGATACGGGGGCACTTTACCGGGCCGTGGCCTGGGCTGTGCTGCAGAACGGCCAGGAGCCGTCGAATGCGGAGGCGGTGGCCCGTCTGCTGCCGGGACTGTCGCTCGAGATGGAATTCAAGCAGGACGCGGTACGCGTCACCGTCAACGGCAAGGATGTGACCGGCGAGTTGCGGACTCCCGCTGTGTCTGCCGCAGCCTCTGTAGTATCGGCAATCCCGGCAGTCAGGGCCTGGCTGCTTCCGGTCCAGCGCCGCATCGGCGAGCGTGGGTCCGTAGTGGCCGAGGGTCGGGACATCGGCACGAAGGTGTTTCCCGCGGCTCCAGTGAAGTTTTTCTTGGAGGCTGATGCAACGATCAGGGCGGAACGCCGGCATCGAGAACTCGTGTCAGCCGGCCATTCCGGAGGGATTGAACAGACGAGCGCTGAAATGGCAGGGCGCGACCATCGGGATCGCTCCCGGGCGATTGCCCCACTCGTGCCGGCCGAAGATGCGAAGCACATCGACACGTCGCGCCTGTCCCCAGCGGATGTCGTCGAACAGATGATGGCAGTGATTGCGGCAAAATTGTGAGTTCGGTTGCGTATGCGGTGCTCTGGATGCTGGTCCGGACCATCGCGGTAACGTGTTTCCGTTATCGAGTCGTCGGGTCCGTCCCTCGTAAGGGTGGACTGCTGATTGCAGCCAACCACGCGAGCTACTTCGACATCCCGCTTCTCGGCTGCGGCATGACGCGTCGGGCCTGGTACTTGGGGCGGAGCGACCTGTTCGTCAGGGGTTTGAAGGGAGTCCTGCGGTGGCTGGGATGGATCCCGCTGAAGCTCGGCCGGTTAGACCGCAAGGCATTTGATCAGGCCATCGACTTGATCAAAAGGGGAAAGGTCGTGGTGATCTTCCCTGAGGGAGGAAGGACGCTCGACGGGCGGCTTCAGGAAGCGAAGCCGGGATTGGGGATGATCGTCGCCCAGACCGGATGTCCGGTTGTGCCGGCGTACCTCAAAGGAACGTTTGAGGTGTTGCCGACGGGAAGCAAGCGGCTGAGGTTTCATCCGGTCAGCGTACACTTCGGCGATCCCCTGACGTTTTCGCCGCCGCACGAAGAGGAAGAGAAGAAGCGGTTTTATCAACAGGTGAGTCGAATGGTGATGGAGCGTATCGCCGCATTAGGCGGAGTCAACGCGCCAGGCCATCGACGCACTGCCTGAGCTCACAAAGCTGAGCGAGCTCCGGTGATCGTTCACCATCAGCACCCGACAGTGGTCGGAAGAGTAGGAAGGACCCATGAGTACGGTTTCGAAATCCAACGAGCAACAATTGGACCGCGACGCCTTGGCGGCGTTGTACGAGGAAACGTTCAAGAATTTGGAGGAGGGTACGATCACGGAAGGCCGAGTCGTGGCGATGACCAAGGACAAGGTCGTTGTCGACATCGGCTACAAATCCGAAGGGATGATCCCCAGCGACCAATTCTCCGGAGAAGACCTGCAGAACCTCAAGGTCGGTGATCGACTTCAGGTCTACATTGAAGAATGCGAAGACGCCGACGGCAATCTCATCCTGTCCAAGGAAAAAGCGGACAAGATGAAGGTCTGGGAAGACCTCGAACAGGCCTTCAAAGACGAGCGCGTGGTGGACGGCCGGGTCCTCTCCCGCATCAAGGGCGGCATGATGGTCGATATCGGCGTCAAGGCCTTCCTGCCGGGCTCCCAGATCGACCTGCATCCGGTGCGCGATCTGGACGGACTGGTTGGCCGGACCTTCCCGATGAAGATCATCAAGATCAACCATCGCCGGGGCAACGTCGTCGTGTCCCGCCGCGTCCTGCTGGAAGAGACGAGAGACAAGAAGCGCCAGACCACGCTGGCGACCCTCAAGGAGGGACAGCTCATCCAGGGCATGGTCAAGAACATCACGGATTACGGCGCCTTCATCGATCTGGGGGGAATCGACGGGTTGCTTCACATCACGGACATGTCCTGGGGCCGCGTCGGCCATCCCTCCGAGATGTTCAACGTCGGCGATCGGGTGGAAGTGACGGTATTGAAATACGACCGGGAGACCGGCCGCATTTCGCTCGGACTCAAGCAAAAATCCGCCGATCCCTGGACCAACGTCGCCGGCAAGTATCCGATCGGGACGCGCGTCCGCGGGAAGGTCGTGAGCTTGACCGATTACGGAGCCTTCGTGGAACTCGAGCCGGGGGTGGAAGGGCTCGTGCACGTGTCGGAAATGTCCTGGACCCATGAAGTGCGACATCCGTCGCGTGTAGTCGCGATCGGCGATCAGGTGGAAGCCGCTGTGCTGAACGTCGATCCCGCCAGCCGAAAAATTTCTCTTGGGATGAAGCAAACCGCACCGAATCCTTGGGACATGGTGGAAGGCAAGTATCCCATCGGCACCCGGATCGAAGGAAAGGTGAAGAGCCTGACCGATTTCGGCGCCTTCGTCGGCTTGGACGAAGGCATCGACGGGCTGATTCACATTTCCGACATGTCGTGGACCAGGCACGTCAAGCATCCGTCTGAACTCTTCAAGAAGGGCCAGAAGGTGGAAGCCGTGGTGCTCAGGATCGACAAGGAAAAGGAACGGCTCTCCCTCGGCTACAAGCAACTTACCCGCGATCCCTGGGATGACGAGATCCCCGGCAAGTACCGTGTCGGGGATTCCGCCGCTGGCAAAGTCAGCAAGGTGGCGGATTTCGGCATATTTGTGGAGCTTGACGGCGGAGTCGAAGGGTTGATCCACATCAGCGAAGCGGGTCTCGAACCGAGCACCAAGCTCGAGGAAAAATTCAAAGTTCAGGACGAAGTTACGGCGAAGATTATCAAGGTCGATCGCGAAGAGCGGAAGATCGCGCTCAGCCTACGCGATCATCAGCTTGATTCGGAACGGCGCCATGTGGATGAGTACCATGCGGCACAGGGCGCCCCGGACCAGAGCCTGGGACGCGCGGCGAAACACAGCCGGAAACGCGCCGCGCAGGACGACGACAAGTAATCGCGACGGGATGCGACGCCGGGGCGAGTCTCGGCGTCGCCAGCGAGTCGAGCCATGGACGACATGACCAGCGAACAGAAATCTAAGTGGCCGCTGAAACGCAAGATTATCTGGACCTTGATTGCGGGAATAGGCCTGGTGATTCTCTTTAACGTGCTGTTTCCAGACCTGGACCTCTCCGGCGAGGACCGCATCGCCTTGGTTCGGGTTGAGGGCGTGATCCTCGACTCGCAGGCGACCGTGTCGGACTTGAAGCGGTTTGGGGAAAATCCGTTAATCAAAGCGATCGTGCTTCGGATCGACAGCCCCGGCGGCGGAGTCGTGCCGTCACAGGAAATTTACGATGCGGTGCAGCGGGTCCGAAACAAACACAACAAAGCGGTGATCGCGTCCATGGGGACTGTTGCCGCCTCAGGCGGGTACTACATTGCTGCGGCTACGGACCGGATCATGGCGAACCCCGGTTCGTTGACAGGCAGTATCGGCGTGATCATGGAAACGGCGAACGTTGAAGGTCTGCTGAGCAAGATCGGGGTTGAAGGGATCGTCGTCAAGAGCGGCAAATTCAAAGATGTGGGTTCGCCGCTGCGCAAAATGACGGATGAAGAGCGGGCGCTGCTGCAGTCCGTTATGGACGACGTTCACAAGCAGTTCATCGACGCGGTGGCGGCAGGGAGGGCCCTGGAAGTCTCTGCTGTCCAGGCCCTGGCCGATGGACGCGTCTTTACGGGGCGGCAGGCCAAAGAAGCCAAGCTGGTTGACGAGTTGGGCAATCTGGAAGATGCGATCCAGCTGGCGGCCGATCTCGCTGGCATCGAGGGTGAGCCGAAGGTGGTCGAGCCACGCCGACGATTCTCGATCAGGGAGTTGCTCGAGTCGAGGCTCGGGAGTCTGCTCCCCAAGCTGGACTTCTATTCGGGAGTCAGCTTGAAATATCTGATGGCGTTCTAACTCAACCGGGGTGCCGGGCGTCCGTTCGGCAAGCGAAAGGGGAGGTGACATGACGAAAGCGCAAATTATCGAACGTGTCTCCGAACAGGTCACGACGCTGACCAAGCGCCAGGCGGAGATCGTTGTCAATACGATCTTCGATTGCGTCAGAGACTCGTTGAAGAATGGCGACAAGACGGAGATCCGCGGTTTCGGCAGCTTCCGGCTGCGGTCCCGCCGCATGAAGGAAGGGCGGAATCCGAAGACCGGCGCGACGGTGGCGGTCCCGGCCAAGAAGGTTCCCTTCTTCAAGGCCGGGAAAGAGTTGAAAGAGCTCCTCAACCAGTAACACCGGTAGGGATGAACCATGAGCGGATCAGATTCTGACGATGCCGTCGTCACCGACGTGCGATGGACCGAAGGCGCCCTCAAGCGGATGGAGCGTGCGCCAGTCTTCCTGCGCGGGATGGTCAAACGGCTTGCCGAAAAGAAAGCCAGAGAATTGGGACTGGCTGAGATCACGGAAACCACGCTCGATCAATTCAAGACCCAGATGATGGGTGGGATGGGCGGAGCCGTCGGGATGGCCGAGGCCGCCGATGCGATGGCGCAGGGGCGTCTCCCCTGGACGGCCGCCGCGAAAGAGCGGCTCGGCCTGGTGCCGGAGTTCATGCGGGGCATGATCAAGCAGATCGCCGAGGAAGTCGCACGAGAAGGCGGGCACATGGAAGTGAACGTCGACCTCTTCGACAAGGTTGAGGCCTTGGGGGATGTGCGTGAAGCGGCTGCTCCTCCGCTTCCCTGGACCGAGGGGGCCTTGGCAAGGCTTCAGCAAAAACTGAAGGACTCACCGCCGATCGCCGTGGAATTCGTCACGGATATGCTGAAAAGAGATACGGAAGATCTCGCACGGGAGAAAGGGATTACCGAGATTGATGAAAAAGTTTTAGTCGAAGTGTGGGATGTCCCGCAGGAGCGCATTGCATGGACCGATGAGGCGTGGAAGCGGCTGCAGACCTCTCCGGATTTCGTCAGGAGCGGCATCCGCAAGGCGGCTGAACGGCGCGCGCGCAAGCTGGGACTCAAGGAGATCGACTCCGAGCACCTCACCGGATTCCGCAACCAAGCGATGATGAAGGCGGTGAAACGGATACGCTCATTCGGCTATAACGAGCTGACCTTCGATGCGTTCGATACGGCGCTGACCAAGACGAAGCGGTTACAAGGCAACGAACAGGCGGAAAAAAGGCTGCAGGAAATCCGAGGCCACTTCGCAGATCCGGAGACGAAGAAGCCAGAAGGGGGTACGCTCGGCGCAGAGCTGATGGACCGGTTCCGGCGCTATCTCAAAGGGGAAGGCGCCCTGTAGTCTGAGCCATTCCTGAAGGGAATCGTGGAAGTCTGATAAGGTCAGGGCCGTTCTCGGCGACCCCGACCTCGGACGCTAATGAGCTGCGGCCTGTTGAGGCCAGAACTTGTGGCGGATCTGAGGGAGCGGCTCGTTATCGAAGTTGGGGATATCGTACAGGCAGCGGTCGACCAGCGCGACTTCTTCCTCGGTCAATTCAAGCGTGACCCGTTTCTTCCAAAATTGGTCCAGCGTGAAATAGTCTCCCGACTGGGGCTTTTCCGCCAAGTATGCCTTCATCTTCTCGAAGCCGGCCGAGTCGACCCCTGGGATGCGGCCCTTGTTCCGGTCATGGCACCAATGCAGGACCTCTGCGATCCCGTACATGGTAATGTCGATCTTCACGGTCTTGCCCATGGACTCCTCCTTGCAAAGAGGTCCAGTGTACCCTAGTTCGGGTCGCATTTTCAAAGGCTCAAACGAGGGCAAGTCGTCCACGGGGAGGAAGGAATAGCCGAAATCTCGACGCTGCAATTGCCACCTAGAAGCAGCCATCGTTATACTACGATGCTTGCACGAAACCATGCGATTCGGCCATTACAACTTGTCGGTCCCCTTGAATTCCTTTGAGGGCGTGGCCGGTCTAGAGGCCATTTTGTGAGTCTTATATGGAGTCTCCTTCGCGGTCGTCCCCGATTACTTGCCTCCCTGCTCCTCGTCCTGTCTCTCGCCGGTCTCTGCCAAGGATGTTCTAAGCAAGACCCCTATGTGCCGCCAGACCTCTTTTACTACTTCGCCAGTTACAAGGTCGGGAAGAATCCAACGACTGTCACACCCATCGACCTCAATCAAGATGGATTGACCGATCTGGTGACTACGAACATCGCGAGCAACACCGTCTCCATCCTTGTCGGGAACGGAGACGGCACCTTTCGCGATCAAGTGCAACTGCACGTCTGCCAAGAGCCGCGTTCGCTTGCCGCCGGGACGTTCAACGCAGATGCCTATCCCGACATCGTGCTGGCCTGCTCCGGTAGTGATCAAATCTCGGTCATGTTCGGTCGCGCTGACGGGAGGTTCGAAGAGGGGCCGCAGTATCCCGTCCATCGTACTCCCATCGCGATAGCCAGCGATGATTTCAACGGAGACCATGTCGCCGATCTCGCTGTTGCCTTGCGAAACGACAAAGTCAAAATTTTTCTCGGACAGGGGAACGGCGAATTCCGTCACGGAGCTCAATACGAGTATGGGGATACCCCCACCTCCGTAGCGCTCTCCGATCTCAATGGAGACGGGAAGATCGATCTTGTCGTCACCAACGGAGGGCCTATGTCGAACGCCGTGTCGGTGTGGATTGGAAACGGGGATGGGACGTTTCGACAACCGGTCGATTATCGTTCCGGAAAACGTCCGCTCGGAGTGAGCTTCGCAGACTTCAACAATGATCGAATCAGAGATTTGCTCGTCATTAACGGCGAACGCGACAGCTTCTCAACCTTCCTGGGAAACGGGGATGGCACCTTCCGCAAGGGGCGCGATGCCGGCGCCGATGCCGGGCCCAACTTCGGCTTGGCGCGGGATTTCAACGGCGACCGTCGGACGGATGTCGCGATCGTGAACCTGCAGTCCAACGATCTTTCTATCCTGTTCGGCCGAGGGGACGGCAGTTTCGAGTATCCACCCAGAAACTATCGGACCAAAGCCGGACCGTTTGCCGTTGCCTCCTTTCACGCGACGACCAAGGATGCGGAAGAGCCGGGGCTGGTGACCGCCGATAACGGCGATGGTTCCATTTCCATCTTTCTGCATCGCGGCGTGAAGTCGTCTGCTGCACCTACGGCGCCAACACCTTGAGCGTGCCATCTGATTGTGGCGAGCGTTCAAGAGAGAATGAACCGGCAGTCTGCTTGACAGGTTGCCCCCCCTCGGCTAGATTGGCCGACAGGCGCGGTTTTCAGCCATCTTGCCGCTCGGACGTGGGGGTTGGGTGAGATCCTTCGGGTGGTGGTTCGGAATTGGAGCGTTGCTCACGCTGTCCGTCTTGATGGTGCAGGGGGGTGTGCGAGACTTGCTGGACGGAAGTCACCCGGCTGGGGGAGCAAGTCCGTATCTCTCCTTCGGGACGACGATTTTCGGCGGGGGACTCCTGGCCGGATGCTTGGCCCTCGTGATGAACAGAATCAGGTAGGTCACTCTTGGTGCCCCGACTGACACGATGCATTGCCTCAAGTGTAAAGGGTTTATGATGGTCGAGCGGCACTACACGATGGTGAATCGTCGGCTGTACGCGCGATGTTTGAACTGCGGGTTTTGGATCGATCTTGCCGATCTTCTTCGATTCTTTCACAAGGTCATCGACAGCGGATTCCGAGGGAGCAAAGTTCGTGAATCCTTTACGCTGTAGATTCGGGGGGGCGAAGCCAAGCATGGACACATTTGGACGGATCGGCTCATTCGCGTCTCCGCTCGTTGCATGGGTAGTCTTCAGCATCATGGCCGTCGTGATCGGCGCGGCGGCTCCGCCGGAGGCTGAAGCCAAGCGCTCCGCAAGAGGGACGAAACACGTTCATACGGTTGCGAGTACTGCAGACTCCTTTCCATGGAGGCGCGTCCCGGCTCACAGCATTCTCTTGAAGGAACTCAACAGCGGACGAGTATTGTACGAGCATGAGCCGGGCAAGCGGCTCTCCCCGGCAAGCCTGACCAAAATCATGTCGGCGCTCGTCATCCTCGAGCAGGGGCATCTTGACGACCTCGTCACCGTCAGTCCGACAGCGGCCCGCGCGCACAAGACGCACTTGCGGCTGAAGGCTGGCCAGGTCTTTAGGCTGGACGACCTCCTCAAGGGCATGCTGATCATGTCGGCTAACGATGCTTGTTTGGCGGCTGTCGAGCACGTGGGAGGTGATGAATCGCAGTTCGTCGTGTTGATGAACGAAAAAGCGTCGGCTCTTGGATTGTCCGATACTCACTTCAGCAACGCCTGTGGATTCGACAATCCCGACCATTATTCCACGGCGGAAGATTTGGCCAAACTCAGCGTGATCGCCCTTGAGCAGCCGACGTTCCGCGAGTTGGTCAGGGAAGAGCGCGCAATGATCATGCCGATCAACGGCACTCACGCGTATGTGCTGCACAATACCAACCGGTTACTGGGCCGCGTTCCCGGTGTGGAAGGCATCAAGACGGGGTTCACTTCAAGAGCGGGGCGATGCCTCATTGCGAAGGTCTCCCAGAACGGCAGTGAACTGCTGCTGGTCATTCTCAATTCAAACCGCCGATGGAACACGGCAATGAGTCTTATCAACTACGGGCTTCGCACCACAAACTCCCTCCCTTAATAGACAGCCTACTCCTTCCGTCAAGCGACGGAATCGCGTCGGAAATAATCTCAGTAAGCGCCTGGGAACATGGCCCTTCAAACCTGCTGAAGCCGCTTCGCCCGCCCATCTCACGAGGATGTCCCCTGAAGAGCGGAGGCAGATGCGCCTACTCGGCAAGATACTTCAAGGGCGGCGTATCCCGGCTCGCCAGGATTGAAAGAAAGAGAAGAGTTCTGGATGCCTTGAAGGCTTGAACGGTCGGTGGGTCTTAATGGAGCGGGGAGAACTCGATATTGACGTCTTTACCAAGGTAGTTGATGACGAATCCCTGCTTGTCGTATCCGAGGACTGCTCCCATGACGTTCTCATCCCCGTAGTCCTCATGGCCAAGCAGTTTGCGGACATCGTCCGGGCTCTCGCTGTTCAGGACGTTTCGCAGGACTCCGCGGGTCTTGTATGCAAACCGGTTGTTGATGAAAATCAGGTCTACCTTCCCATCCTGCACCCTGACTCCGGCCATCGGTCCTGTTGGCTTGCGTTGGTCCAGCAAGAAGATGAACAGCGCCTCCTGCTCGACCTTGATGCCGGGGATTTTTTCGTTGACCAACACATCAAGGGCCTTAGCTTCCGTATCCCCCAGCTTGACACCGAAGAGGGATACCTCAGGGCTCTTGATGGCCTTGGGATCCATGACGTCGTTCTTGCTCAGTTCATACGGTTCTGCAGAAGCGAAGGAGGCTGCTGCGCCAGCTAAGACAATCGAACAGAAAGCGCGCAGGCAGACGTGTACCATCGATCTCATTGACTCCTCCTCATGTCCGGGAAAATCGCAACCTGGTGGACATTCGCTCCAAATAACCGACAGGCGGAACCGCTGCGATCATTGTATCGGACGCATACTCAACTTGCAAGGAATCGGTGGCTGCCTCGAGGGCGCAGTTTGGACAAGACTATAGCTATAGCCCACATCCAGAGGGCCGCACCTGAACGCTAGCTGTGAAGCCTATCTTCCTGGTACATGCGGGGATTGAGGATCAGGCGGAATGGCATACTTAGACCAGGTCACCTGCTCGATCCCTCTCAACGCCGGACATTGACAAACGCTTATTCGCATTCCTAGACTGTCGAAAGTCTCGCGGCATTCTTCGTGGGAGTGCCGTCGTGTGAGACCAGTCAAATTGCCACGAGAAAATTATCATCAGGAGGGATCGGGAATGGCGCGCGATGGGAAAATCATGTTTACGTTTGTAGGCTGTTTCGTCCTATATGCCCTGGGAGGATGTACCGGGACGGGCAGCATGCCGGCGAAATCTTCTCTCTATGACCGTCTTGGTGGGAAGGGGTCGATTTCGGCGGTTGTCGAACAGTTCGTGGCCAATGTCGCGGCTGACAACAGAATCAATAGCCGGTTTGCGACGACCGATATCCCAAAGCTGAAGGGCCATCTGGTCGATCAAGTATGCAGTGCCACCGGAGGACCTTGCACGTACCGAGGACGAGACATGAAAACGACACATGCCGGGATGAAAATCTCAAACGCCGACTTCGGCGCCTTGGTCGAAGACCTTGTGAAGGCCCTTGATACGTACAAAGTTCCAGCAGCGGAAAAGACTGAGTTGCTCGGGCTCCTGGGTCCAATGAAGAAGGATATTGTAGAAATCCCATAAGCGACAGGCAGCCGGCGAGGGTGCAGATGCGTCCCCGCCGGCACCATGCCTACAAGATATCGACGATCAGGATATGAGTAGGAGCGTGCCCAGTTCGCGTAACCGTTGGAAGTAGGGCCTGGACGAGTCGTCGAGTTCGGATTCCCATGAATCAAGGTCGCTGAGACACTCTCCCACAATGCCACGCCTCTGTTCGTCGAGCCCTTCCGGGCTGTCAAGAAAATAGACGACGCAACCGCTGATGACCGTGTCCAGCGTCATGAGGGGACCTTCATGATGGCCCGACAGTGTCGGCCATCGGTCGCTCTTATGAGTTTCCCATAACTGAATGACGGTCTCTCGGTTCATCTCTCTACTTCCTCGCTCACGAAGCTCCGATCCAACCTAGCGCCCGGAGGAGAAGAACAGCAAGCCCACAGAGTCCCAACCCGACGAAGCGATAGTCTACATCTTCCCTCGAGAGGCACCATGTCACGACCGGATCACGAAGTCGTTCCGGGGCCAGCCAAAGGCCACACCCTTTCAGCATCATGGCGATCCCCACCCCTATCCAAAGGGGATGAAAGAGCAAATCGAAAGAGAAGACGCTCAGTGCGGTTCCTGCCACGGCCGAAAACACTCCCCATCTGTAAATGGATGGGCTCTGAGCGATCATCTCTCGCACGTATTTCACAATGTACCGAGGCGCTATCAGTAGGGCGAGCCCGTCTGTCATCCAGATAACGGCCAGCGCCCCCAGCACGAAAGACTTCATAGTCACAAGAAATGGACGCTATGGCATGATGTCTGCTGCGTGACCCACGTGGCTCATGGATAAAGACCGCGATGGAGGTGGGCTTGAGCCACCTTATCGATCCCGCTCATGAGGGCGGCCATCCTCATCGTCGTCCGTTTTGAGCCTGCGAATTCCAGTGTCCTTCCGAATGCGGACGTCATGATGTCCTGCAGCCGGTTCTGTATGTCGGACGCTTTCCAAAAGAATCGCTGGGCGTCTTGGACCCACTCGAAGTACGAGACGATGACGCCACCTGAATTCGCGAGGATATCCGGAATCACGAAGATGCCTTTCTCCTGAACGATCTGGTCCGCCTCGAGGGTCGTGGGGCCGTTTGCTCCTTCCGCTAAGATGCGGCAGCGCAAGTGAGAGGCATTGCGAGCGGTGATTTGTTCCGATAACGCGGCGGGGACCAGGACGGTGCACTCCAGCTTCAGGAGCTCATCGTTCGTCACTTTCTCTCCGAAAGGCAGCGCGTTAAGCGGCTGTCCGCCTTCTCTGTATCGGGTTAGCAACGATGGGATATCGAGACCGTTGGCGTTATACAGACCTCCGTTCACGTCGCTCACAGCAATCACACGTGCTCCGCTTTCATGCATGATACGGGCCGTATGAGAGCCGACGTTCCCGAATCCCTGAACGGCGACGGTAGTGCTGCGTATGTCGATATTGAGATGGCGGAGTGCTTCAAGCGTCACATACACGACTCCCCGCCCTGTGGCTTCTTCCCGTCCCAAGCTTCCTCCAATCGAAAGGGGTTTGCCCGTGACCACGCCGGGGACTGCAAAGCCGACCTGCTGACTGTAGGTGTCCATAATCCAGGCCATGACCTGGGCATCGGTCCCAACGTCCGGTGCCGGAACATCTTTGTCGGGGCCGATCAAGGGAAAGATCTCAGCTGCATAGCGGCGAGTCAGCCTCTGCAGTTCCCCTCTCGACAATTGCTTGGGGGCGACGGCCACACCGCCCTTAGCTCCGCCGTACGGGAGATCTGCCAACGCACACTTCCACGTCATCCACATAGCGAGGGCTGCTACTTCGCCCATGTTCACGTCCGGGTGGTAACGAATCCCACCTTTTGACGGTCCTCGGGACGAATCGTGCTGCACACGATAACCGGTGAATACCTCGACATGGCCATCGTCCATCCGCACGGGGATGCTGACCGTGAGTGATCGCTGGGGTAGCTTCAAGCGTTCCCTCAAATTGGAGTCGAGGTCCATGAGGGAAGCGGCCTGGTCGAACTGAGCGACAGCCAGTCGAAACGTCGGCGTGTCGAGTTCTGGCATCAATGAATGGCTCAATCAATCCTCCTTGATGGAAGCAACCGACAGACCGTCCGGAGTTGGCCTGTACGGACGGGGTTCCCGGTCGTCCCATGCCACCTGAAAGAGCTCGGCGAACAGGTCCGCTACCGATTCCGCGACGCGGTCAACCGATATGGGATCCACGTGCATCACCGCCATGGAGATGGCAGGGTAGTCTTCGAGCCCGCAAGGAACGATGGTCGAGAAAGGAAGCAGGTCGAGGTCGACGTTCAAGGCGAATCCATGGAGTGTGACGCCTCGGTCCACGCGGATCCCGATCGAGGCGATCTTGCACTCCCGATCCTCGACGCGGACGAAGACTCCGGGTTTTCCATTGAGCCGGTGTCCTGCAATGCCCCAAAGGGCCAGGGTGCGAATCAATACCTCTTCCAGCAACCACACATACTCCCTGGGACCCGAAGCCACACGACCCAGCTTGACAATCGGATATCCGACGAGCTGACCCGGCGCGTGGTAGGTGATTGACCCGCCGCGATTGGTTCTTTCCACGGCGGCGCCGGAATTGCGGAGCGTCATTTCCCCATGGGGAATATGCTGGGCCGAGGTGCTTCGTCCCAAGGTAAAGACCGGATCATGTTGGAGCAGGAGCAACGTATCGGGACGCTGGTTGGTCCATCGTTCCGACCAGAAGGTCTGCTGCATGTGCCATGCCTCTCGATAAGATATCGGCTCCTGCCGGATCAAGAGCCTTGCCGTCTCCTTTTCGTAGCCTTGCCCGATCGGCTGGAGACTCCTCATGGCATTGCCTTAAGCGGAGGAGGTTTGGGGACTTGAATTGTCGCAGGCCCGCTCTTACCGTGAAGCGTCAGTTGCACGGTCGGCTGGTCTCCCGACCTGAGGAGTGCATGCCAGAAATCCCCCATGTTGTAGATTTGATGTTGATCAACAGCCGTGATGATATCGCCGTTCTGGAGCCCGCCGGCACCTCCGGGTTTATTCTGGTCGACGTGGAGGACCAGCACTCCGCGGTCGCCGTCCAAATTGAACGTCGCCATGATACTCGGCGTCACGGTCACCGGTGTGAATCCGAGGTCCGGCCGATAGATCGATCCCCGAACGATCATCGATTGGATATGGGGATATATCGCATCCATCGAAATGGCGTAGCTGATCGCCTGTGCGGAAGGTGCGATCGCGACATTGATGCCGATCACGCGGCCGGACAGATCGACGAGCGGGCCTCCGCTGTTGCCCGGGTTGATGGCGGCATCGGTTTGAATCAAATCGTACAGCGTTTCGCCGTCAGGGGTGAGGACCGATCGATCAAGTGCGCTGACGACGCCGACCGTGACAGTAGAACCTCCTTTGAGGGCCAACGGATTGCCGATCGCCACAACGGACTCTCCGATCTCCAACGAGGGGGAAGGACTGAGGACGGCAGGGACCAGATCCTGTGCGTTGATCTTGACCAGCGCGAGATCCAGGAGAAAATCACGCGCCACGACACGCCCCGGGGTCAACCTCCCCGTCGAAAGGCCGACAACGATGCTCTTGACCCCTGTCACGAGGTGATTGTTTGTGAGGATATAGCCGGTTTCGTCGATGATGATTCCGGAACCAGAACCTGATTGTGCCTGCGAGGGGGAGGCCGGAACACCCCGCGTGAGAATCGTAACCACCGAGGGGCGGACCTTTGCGACCACCGCTGGCACGGTCAGGGATTTGTCATGCGATCCGGGCATCTGCGGACCCGGACCTCCAAAGGCCTGCGGACTATTTGCACCGCTGAAACACCACACCAGGATGAGGAGACTAAATCGGGAGGTGGACGTGGGGAAACGCATGGGCCTCATGGTCATTGAGGCCTCATTTTCTCACATGTCTTGCCGTCGTGGGAAGCGCGCGAATCTTGATCGGGGCGGGGGAGTCATCCCCGCCCCGTACTTTCCATGCCGTGAGGACTATTGGATAGCGGCGAACATTTCCTTGATGGCAGGCGTCTTGAGCTTCTTGAGGGCCTTCGCTTCGATCTGCCTGATCCGTTCCCTCGTCACCGAGAGATTTTGGCCGACCTGTTCGAGCGTGCTGGGCTGGTCGTACCCGATTCCGAATCGGAGCCGAATCACCGTCTGCTCCCTGGGAGTCAACATGCTCAAGATGCGATCGAGCTGATTCGTCATCTCTGTCCGGTGCACATGCGCGTCGGGGGACACGGCCTGAAGGTCAGGCAGCAACTCGCCGAATTCTGTGGTTCCGTCGCCGACAGGCTGTTCGAGCGCCATCGGTTCCTGGAACGCTTGCACGGTTTCGTGAAGCCGCTCCGGTCTCATGCGGAGCACATGGGCGATCTCTTCCAGTCTGGCTGGTCGCCCTAATTGCTGCCCGAGCCGTCTGGTCACGCGCAAGATACGGTGGGATGCCTCGGTCTGGTGAACCGGAATGCGGATCGTACGGGATTGGTCGGCCAACGCGCGCGTGATGCCTTGCCTGATCCACCAGGTTGCATAGGTGCTGAACTTGAATCCTTTCCGGTACTGGTATCGCTCGGCTGCTTTCATCAGGCCGATGTTTCCTTCTTGGACGAGATCGAGCAATGTAAGGCCTCGTCTGGTGTAGTGCTTGGCCACGTCGACCACCAAGCGAAGATTGCAACGGACCAATTCATCCTTCGCTCGTTCAAGGACGGTACGGGCTTCCCGGATCGTGTTCAACGCCGCCCGGAAATCTTTCGCGACAGCGACGGGAATCTTTCCCGGTCCCGTGCCAAGTGCAAGCAGATGCCGGAGCGTCTCCTCGACGTCGTCGAGTGCGGTCGCGGACAGTCCGCTCAATCGTCGGACGGTCTGCAACGAATGTTGGGCCTCGATCACCGTCTCCGATCGCTTGAGCCTCGGGAAGAGCTTCAGGATCCGACGCAACGTGACCCGGATCGTGCTCGATCCTTGATCGATCTGTTTTGCCAGTTCCGTCTCCTCTTCTCGCGTGAGCAAGGGCCGCTCGCCGAAAGACTGAAAGTACAGGGACTCCAACATGAAAGGACCGGACGCAGCGGTCTGCCGTTTCGCCGGCTGCAAGGACTCTTGCGGCTCCTCCTCCACCGCGTCCTTCCCGATCACATCCAACAGATCACTGTCCTCTGAATGGTCGGCGTCAACGTCCTTCATTCCTGAAGATTTATTTCCCGGCTCGTCGGCAGGAAACAAGTCGTCTTTCATGTTACCCCTCCCTCCTCACCTTCATCCCCGGCGGTACACATCAGTGGGGTCTGTCCCGTTAGAGCCAAAATCTTTCCGATTGATTCATTTCGTTATCTTTCTGACAGCCCCACGCACCCCACTCTACGCAGCAATTCCTATGCTGGATTGATCATGAGAATCAGAGGAGACGATCACGCTGAAAAGGCGAATTTATTAGAGTTGCTTAATGAGGATCTCTGAACGTCGACTGAGGCAATCATGCCGCAGCCTGTAGGGTTAAAGCATCGGTCTGAGCCCATTTGCCACAGGAGGATCACTTGCACAGGGCTCGTGGGACCAATGCCCCATCCTGATGTAGTGAGAGAGAACCGCCGCCCTACAACGTCACGTCCCTTCTTGTTGAAAACCAGTGACGCCGCTTCTAGAATGGCCTCCCATGTTGAAGCTACAGAATGGCGACCGGATTCATCTCGTCGACAAGAAGGGGCGTCAGTACGCTCTCACGCTCAAGTCCGGTGATACCTACCAGCTCAGTGGCCACAAGATTGCGCATGATGAATTGATCGGGAAGCCGGATGGTTCATTGGTCACGCTCTCAGGCAACAAACCCATGCTTGCGCTCCGTCCTACCTTCGGAGACTACGTGTTGAAAATGCCCCGGGGCGCGCAGGTCCTTTATCCGAAGGACCTTGCCTTGATTCCCATGTGGGCCGACGTCTATCCAGGGGCGAGGGTGTTCGAAGCGGGGACGGGTTCTGGTGCGTTGACGATGGCGCTTTTGCGCGCGGTCGGTCCGCGGGGGCTGGTCGTGACTTGCGAAGCGCGAGAAGATTTCGCGAGGACGGCGATGGCGAATATCGAGCGGTACATGGGGGCGGTTCCCAATCTCGTCGCCTTGCGGAAAAATGTCTATGAAGGTATCGATCTCCTCGAAGACCAGGTACTGTTCGACCGCCTCGTGCTCGACCTGCCGGAACCGTGGCAAGTGGTTCCGCACGCTGCTCGAGTCTTGCGATCAGGGGGCGTGTATCTGAGCTTCGTTCCGACCGTCCCACAGGTACAGCAGACGGTCGACGCGTTGGAGCGAGCGGCCGTGTTCGGCATGATCGAAACATTTGAGACCTTGTTGAGAACCTGGTCTGTGCAAGGGCGGAGTGTCCGGCCTGACCATCGGATGGTGGCGCATTCGGGATTCTTGACGGTGGCCAGAAAAGTGGAGCCGGGGCTGTGGGCTCAGGGGCAGCCGCCTCGTATGACCGAAGATGAGGAGCAGATAGACCCATGAATCGATTGGCGGGGAAGGTGGCATTGATTACAGGAGGCAATGCCGGAATCGGCGAATCAATCGCGACCTCTTTTGCACGAGAAGGGGCGTGTGTGGTCATTACTGGACGTCGGAAAACGGAACTCGACCGTGTGGCCGGAATAATTGAACAGAACAAGGGCAAGGTACTGGTCGTTGCGGGCTCCGTTACCGACGAGGCGCATGTCCGGGATGCCGTTGCACAAACGGTTCGTGCCTTTCGGCGGCTCGATATTTTGGTCAACAATGCCGGCATCGGAGATTTCGGGAAACGCATCCATGAAATGGACGACACCACCTGGGCGCAGGTACTCGATGTCAACCTGACGGGTGTGTTTCGCATGACCCGCGCCGCCGTGCCCGTGATGTTGAAAGGGGGCGGGGGATCGATCATCAATATTTCTTCGATTGCCAGCCTGGTCGGCATTCCTCTGCTGCCGGCCTATGCCGCGTCGAAAGGCGCGCTGGACGCCATGACCCGTGCAATCGCCATCGACTACGCCCAAGATGGCATCCGCTGCAATGTGGTGAATCCCGGCCTGATTGACACTCCGATGGCAGCTCCGCTCATGGCGAATCCCGAGCAACTCGAACCGATCCTGTCACATTATCCGATCAAACGTCCCGGCAAGCCGGAAGAAGTTGCGAACATGGTGCTCTACCTGGCGTCGGATGAGTCGGCATGGGTGACCGGCGGCACCTTCCGAATCGACGGCGGTATGACCGTCTGGTGAGCAGCCATGGACATCGACGCGCAAACGCAATTCTGTGGCGTTATCGGCAATCCGGTTGAGCACTCGCTCTCTCCCGCGATCCACAACGCCGCGTTCAGGAAGCTCGGCCTGAACTTTGTCTACCTCGCGTGGCGGGTTGAGTCCATTGGAGATGCCGTGAAGGGCCTTCGCGCTCTCGGAAATTTTCGGGGAGCCAGCGTGACGATTCCGCACAAAGTCGCTGCCATGCCGTTTATGGACGAGATCGACCCGACGGCTCGGCATATTGGCGCGATCAACACGATCGTGTCGGACAACGGCAAGCTCATCGGATCCAACACTGATGCCACAGGGGCGTTGCGGGCGTTGCGGGAGGGGCGGGCGCCGTTGCAGGGGGAAGCCGTCGTCATGCTCGGTTCCGGTGGGGCGGCGAGGGCGATCGCCTTTGCGCTGGCGGCCGAATCCGGCATCAGACGATTGCACATCTTGGGCATTGAAGAGCAGGAGCGCAGGACCCTGGCCCTCGATGTAAAGAACAGGACCGGTCTGAATGTCGACGACGCGTTTCTCGATCAAGATTCTTTAACGCGGGTCTTGCCGGAGGCGAGGGTTCTGATCCATTGCACTCCAATCGGCATGGCCCCCAAAGTCGGCAAAAGTTGCGTCCCGCCAGCGCTGCTTCATTCCGATCTCGTTGTGATGGACATTGTCTACAATCCGCGCGAAACCCAGTTGCTTTCGGATGCCAAGGCGGCCGGATGCCGGACGATTCCTGGTCTGGAGATGTTCCTCTACCAGGCTGTGGCACAGTTCGAACTCTGGACCGGTGCATCTGCCCCCACCGACGTGATGCGGGCGGTGCTGGACTCGCGTTTCTCATGAACATCGTGCTGATCGGGTACCGAGGAACCGGCAAGAGCTCGGTCGGCCGGGCGCTAGCTGCCAAGCTTGGACTGGACCTGGTTTCGACGGACAAGGAAATCGTCCGGCGTGCCGGGCGGTCCATCCCTGATATCGTAGCGGCGCAGGGATGGGAGTATTTTCGGAACCTTGAATCGGAGGTGTGCCGGGAGCTGGCCGACAAAGACCGGCTGATTGTCGACACAGGCGGCGGCGCGATTCTTCGGCCGGAAAACGCCGCCACGCTCAAGGCCAACGGCCGCCTCTTCTGGCTGACGGCGGAGGTGAGCAGCATCGTCGCCCGCATCGGCGGCGACAGCCAGCGGCCTTCGCTCACCGGCGCCAAGTCCTTCACCGAGGAAGTCGAGGAGGTGCTTCGCGAGCGAACCCCCAAATACCAAGCCGCAGCGGATCACATTATCTCCACCGATCGGCGCTCGCCCCAGCAGG
>FKKE01002770.1_pt1 | contig 24144 bp, 16 predicted proteins | sample 1106331 | NCBI WGS metagenome assembly FKKE01 (sample SAMEA3931202, study PRJEB13176) | freshwater metagenome | biome: Drinking water system; feature: drinking water; material: freshwater | place: China | collected 2013-02-06
GAGAGGATTGTCCATCGCGATACCAATCTTAATCGGAAGTTCTCTTAGGGTAAAGAAAAGCTCGTACTTCTCGCTCGGGGAAGTTCAGAACAATCGCAAGAAAACCGTTCCTTTATAGTTCCCGCGTGCACAAGCATCGCTCCTATTAAGCGGCATAAAGCTTGCTACCTATAGTTTGAGGCGGGTAACGGTAAGCAAATTTTCAGATAGGTAACTGTATGCTCCTAGGTAAGGTTCGGCCTAGCTCTTTCCATGCATTAATCTTTTTTCAAGTATTCTGCTTCTTCATCGGTTATGCCGAAGCGACGGATTCAGCTTGCATTCCATATGCACTGAGCGCTGGCACGACGAAAACACCTATCGCGACGACGACGAGTAGCGATGGTGAAGGAGGGGTATCGACGATCTCCGTTCGACCTGTCCGTGCGATTACTCCCTACGATGGTTGTGGCGGCTCAGGATCGGGTTCAAGTTCGAGCTCCAGTTCAAGCTCATCAAGTTCGAGCTCCAGTTCGTCAAGTTCATCGAGTGGAAATTATGTTCCTGGAAACCTGATCCTTCGTCGGAATTCGTCAGCTACGCTTGCACAGATTCAGAATCAAGCAGGAATTAATAGTGCGTATGGTGTAGAGAGCGTTACGCCACTATTCGGAACAAGCTTTGCCGATCCTGCCGCGGCTACGCAATTCGGGCTCGATCGTACCCTGATGGTGATCGCAAGCCCGAGCGCAAACCTCGACGGTATGATTCAAGCATACATGGAAACTGGTCTTGTTGAACGGGCGGTAAAGAACCCGATCGGCGAGGCTGGAGTAGGTACGCCTTCTGGTGGTGGTGCGGGAACAGTTAGTGCAACCTGTGGGGTTCAGGATGATACGCAGAGTTGTATCTACCGGCGGGATCATGGCGATGCGCTCTATTGCCCAGACGACGTTGAATTTATTGAACAAGCAAATCTGCATAGCTTTGGACAGAATTCAACCAGCCTGTTTGCTGACATTGATGCGGCCGAAGCATGGCAAATTCATCGCGGAGATGAAGCCGGAATCGGGAGCGTCAAGATCGCTGTCATCGATAGTGGAATAAAGGCATCACATCAGGACTTGCAAGGTCGGGTTCTCTCCGGCTGGAATTATATGAAGGGCTTAGATTCGAGCTCCCCGTGTAACACTTCGACGAGCGGGACCTGTGATGATCTCGGCCATGGTACGAATGTCGCTGGAATTATTGTTGCGAACGGAAATAACGCGGTTGGTATTAGCGGCATTCACTATGGTGCGCAAGTGGTACCGCTCAAAGCCTGTAAGATGAACGCTTCGTGTCATTTGAACCAGGTTGCAACGGCGATTCTTGACGCTGCAGATGGGAAGACGAATGGCCAAACAGTCGTATTCCCGCCGGTAGATATTATCAATTTGAGTATCGAGTTTGAGAATCTGGATGTCAACGATCCTGACCCAATAAATCTGAGCGCGCTCCATGATGCAGTGCGCTATGCCTCCTCCCGTGGGGTGCTTATTATCGCTGCCTCCGGGAACGATAAAACTGCAAACGGCATCGACGAACCCGTCGCCTATCCTGCGAACTATAATGAGGTTATCGCTGTTGGTGCTTCGACTCAGTGTAATTCTCGTGTAATCGCGCCATACCCCTCAAACTACGGCCCAAAGGTGGAGCTTGCAGCACCAGGCGAAGCAGTAATGACTACGGACAGGAACACAAACACGCCCTATGCTTTATTTAGCCTGACCTCTGCAGCAACGCCGCATGTAACTGGAGTGGCCGCGTTATTAAAAACCTTTCGACCAAGTCTCACCGCGGATGAAATTCGTGAAATTCTAACGCTCACAGCAGATGACCTAGGCTCACCTGGCCGGGATAATGAATTTGGTTATGGGAAGGTGAACGCGTATCAAGCGCTTCTCTACCTGACTGCTGCAACTGTAGAGGAGATCCCAGTAGCCCTGAACGGAACACCGTTCAATGCACCGCGCGCAACGGGATTAAATGATCTGAGCCAGGTGGTTGGATATGAGTCAGTTCTTAATGGCCCTGGGAATTTCCCCGGCTATCTTTGGCAGGGACCTGAGTCCGGAAATGTAACGTTGTTTACGGCGAATTCGCCGATCGAATTTGGTAGCCCTGCTGATATTACTATGATTGATATTAACAACGTTGGGGCTACGATCTATGAATATTACGTTCGAAACCCAATCGATCCCCTGACCGGGACTTGGCATGGCTATGTTGCGACGTATGATGCAACTCTCGGTTGGAATAGCGTGACGATTCCCGATACATTTGGTGGAACGTTTGCGCGACCGAACGACGTAAACAACAGTAACGTCATCGTCGGTGATGTGGGGAATGCATTTGTCTACAAGTTCGATTCTCCTCAGGTGCCAGGTGTTAATCCGCTAAACCTTGGAGCGAGGCTCGGAGCCACACAGAGCGAAGCACTAGCCGTAAATGACCAAAATTTTGTTGGCGGCTGGCGCTCGACGAACGGGTATTCGGGGCCATACGAAGCGTTCCTCTATAATTTCGATAATACCTCCGATGCAATTGCCGCGTGGGTCCCGGCAGGCAGTTTAAAAATACTCGCTACTCCGAGCGGCTACACTGGCGCGTATGCCGTAGACTTGAATAACGCGACCGTAAAGGAGAATCTCCTGGTCGTTGGTTATGCGAGCCGCGCCGGCGCGGATGGGTTTGGTATTACCCAACCGATCGTCTGGCAGTGGAGCAGCGCTGCGAACGACCTCGTTCCTGTGATTCTCCCTGTATTACGTCCAGGTGTTGAGTGTCACTACCTGATGCCAGAAGGAATTAATGCAGCAGGACAGATTGTTGGAACTGATCAGTGTGCAGCCGATGAGTCGCCGTGGTGGCGAGCTGTACTCTGGGAGCGAGATAACCAAGGTAACTGGCAGACAAAGGATTTAAATTCGCTTCTTACCGCAGCCGATCAAGCAGAGTGGACGCTCATTGAGGCACGTGCAATTAACGCCCAGGGAAAGGTAGTTGGGAGCGGTGTTCGCAATATACCAGGAAACCCCCAGCCAAGCTGGCGTTCGTTTTACCTCTCGCTCCCGTAGCGCGAGTGGATCGGGGATGCACCTAGACGCGTATTTTGATTTCTTGAAGTAATGCGCGATTCTCTTAAGACTCGATCGGAGAACACTTTAAGTCGGGTCGAATTGTAATCAAACATTTGGTTCCGCTTCTTCAAAAAGCGGGATATCCCCTTCGGCATAATTCTTGCGAGAGTTCTCCTGTCGGTTTGGATCTTAAAAGGAAAGGATAAGGAAAGGAAAGGCAAGGCAAGGTTATATGTTTCAGTTCAAGCATTTCTTTCTCATTGTTTTCTCATTAATCATTGTTATTCCACGAGCAGCTTCTGCTGAGGTTTGTTACCCAGACTATCTCATGATGCGGGCGGCTGATGATTTAGTCATGCAGACTGCATCGACGAGTGGAACAAGTCTCAAAGGAACGACGTATGAGAGCTACACGGCAAGTTCAGTAATGAATCAGGCAGTAGCGTACGCTACTCGTTGCGGAAGTTCGGGGTCGAGTACATCAAGCACCTCATCAAGTTCTACTTCAAGCAGTTCCGCTAGTTCGAGCAGCAGTTCGAGTAGTTCAAGCAGCTCAAGTAGCTCCTCGTCGTCATCATCCTCGACGAGTTCAGGTGTTGCTGGTCAGTTGATTATGCGCCAATTCCCAGGTGTGACGACGGAGCAATTACTAGCACAGACACAGATTAATCAGACCTATGGGGTGCAGAGTATCACGCCACTGTATGGAACGCAGTTTGGCGATCCTCAACTTGCCACGCAACTCGGTCTTAACCGAACAGTGCTTGTTGTAGCTAGTCCCTCGGCCAATCTGGATAGTATGGCGCAGGCCTATATAAACACTGGTCTCGTTGAGCGAACGGCAAAGGATTTTTACAGCAAAGAGGTAGGTCCAGTTGGCGTCCCCTCCTCAGGTGGAACTGTTGGAGTTGCATCGACCTGTAGCGCTGGCGGCGATACCCGCTCATGCGAAGAACGGCTCGCAGCTGGTGAACCGGTCTTTTGTCCGAATGATCAAGAATTTCCGGTACAGGCGAATCTCGATAATCACGGACAGAGTTCCACAAGTACCTTTTCCGATATCGATGCACCGGAGGCATGGCAGATTCATCGGGGCAATGAGGAAGGAATTGGTAATGTGTTGGTCGCGGTAGTCGACACTGGGGTGAAGGCTACTCACGCTGACTTACAGGGTCGGGTGCTCTCAGGGTGGAATTACATGAAGGGACAAGATAGTTCGTCCGCTTGTAACACCGTTACTGCTGGTACTTGTGATGACTTTGGTCATGGAACCAACGTAGCGGGGATTATCGTTGCAAACGGGAACAACTCAACTGGGGTGAGCGGAATTCACTATGGAGCACAGGTCGTGCCGCTTAAAGTGTGTAATGACAGTGGAGTTTGTAACATCAGTCAGGTGGTAAACGCGATTAAGGATGCCGCTGACGGGAAGATGAACGGGCAGACGCAAGTTTTCCCACCGGTAGATATCATTAACTTAAGCATTGAATTCGAGAACCTTAACCCTGCGGACCTTGACCCAGCCAATTACCGAGATCTCCATGCTGCGGTTCAGTACGCACAGGGAAGAGGCTTAGTTATAGTCGCCGCTTCTGGCAATGATAAGACGAATAATGGAATCGACGAGCCGGTAGCGTTCCCTGCAGCGTACGACGAGGTCATTGCTGTAGCTGCAGCGACGCAGTGTAATACTCGGGTGCTGAATCCTTATCCCTCAAACTATGGACCACAGGTCGATATTGCTGGACCGGGCGAAGCGGTAAAGACTACCGACCGTAACACAAATAACCCGTATGCACTCTTCAGTCTCACCTCTGCTGCAACGCCTCATGTGAGCGGGGTCGTCGCACTTATCAAGTCGTTCAATCCAGAATTGACCAACTTGGAGATTCGAGACATTCTACTCACTACCGCACATGAACTTGGTTCGGTCGGTCGTGATGACGAATTCGGCTATGGCCTTGTAAATGCACGAGATGCGTTGCTTATGGCATCCACTGCGGATCTTTCTTGTCCCGCTGAACACATCACCAACCCTGATGGCTCGTGCACAGCAATTATTGCCAACCCCGTTGATGACGGCTCAGTCTACACCCATGCTGCGTATGAAAAGAAGACAACGGGCAACACTCTCGATATGGGGCGCCGAGTAAGTCTTGATTGGCTTCCTTACCGCAGCTATATCGAATGGGACGTAACTTCAATTCCGGTTGGCTCAACAATACTCGATACTCGCTTTATCTATGACGGTGGATACCAGATAAACTGCTCTATTTGGGGAATGGATGTTCGACCGTCTCTGATTTCTAGTGTCGACTCGGGTTTGATCTACGATGCAATCGGATCGCTAAATGAGTTTTCTTCTCCGGGCGCGTTTCCTTCATCAAGCAATCCCAACATCGACCTGGGCGCTCCCGCAGATAGTGCTCTTCAAAGTCAACTTACGGCGGGCTGGTTTGCAATGGGGATGAGAAGCACAGACGAGAGCGCCGGTTCTGGCTCCTGGGTTTACTCGGATGAAGACACAGCGGCCGATCCCGAACATGAACTCTTGGTGCAATACGTTCCTCCTGTGGCTGGCTGTCCCGCCCAGCACGATATTGTGGGAAATAGCTGCGTTGCACACTTAAGAGCTCCAATTGAAGATGGTTCAGTGAACCGCAAATATTCATCCGAGGTCGCAGGAGTCAAACGCAGTGACTCCAAGCTTTACATGGGATGGAGCTTAAAAACTGATATGGTTCCAGAACGAAGTTACGTGGAGTGGGATATCTCCTCCATCCCCAGTAATGCTCATATAACAGAAACGACTCTTTCTTATACGTATATCTCCTCGACTTTCTACGATGGCTACTGGGGCGAAGTACGGGAAGTAAGTGTTAGACCTTCAACGACTACCGATCCAGAACTCCAGAACTTGTATAACAATATTGGCGCTGGAAATCTCTATCTGCCTGAGCTTCTGATTCAAGGCACCGGAGGTAGCCAGCCACTCCAACTTACTTCAGAGATTCCTCTTCCCCCGAGCGCAAACGCCAAACTAGAAGCGCAACTTGCAAGTGACTGGTTTGCTGTCGGCATTGTCAGCCCAACGGAGCTGCTTGGATTGGGAAGATACCTATTCTCTAAAGAAACCGGATTTGCACCAGTCCTCAAAGTGACATACACCCTACAGTAGTGCTGCTAATCGTGGCGCTCTCCTCCGTCGCCGATGTCATAGGTGATCGTCTCGCCGTTATCTTTCCAGACGACGACGTGAACATCATCACCGAATTTTTCGCCAGGTTCGCTGAACCGAAAATGTGGGCGATTTCCATTCTTATCATCGCCATCGAAGCGACCTTCGGCGAGTTTTGTTGCATCACTCGGTGGTAGCGCGCTATGGATTTCTACTCGCTCGATCATCCCGCGGAGGCTGCTCGGGAGGAGGACTACAAGATTTCCATTTGACTCGGACACAGGCTTCCACAAAAATCCGCCTTTCCCGTCGAGCTGCTGCGCTCCGCTCGGAGCGTCCCCGCCTGAGGTGGTTGCTTCTGGAGCAGTGCTATCGCTTAATCCACGCCCGGGAGCAGAATTAGAGGAAAGATCAAATGATCGGGAGAGCCCGGTAAGCTCGCCACTTGCAATCTTCTCGATTGTAATTCGCGAAGCAAGGAGTGCAGCCTCCATATTGGCGACTGCGATTGTTGGATCCTCGGCTGAGCCGCGAGAGTCGTAGAGCGCCTCTAAGTTATCGTCAAGCTGAGCAGCGCTAAATGATTCGCCCAAAACACGCTCGCCTGTTGCCTGGTCAATCTTTCCCGAAGTTACCACGCTTTTCAGCGCTTCTTTTGCCACATCTTCAACCGGCACATAGCCGTCTCCGCGTGCCATGGAAACCATCAGTTTTGCCTTCGCCTCTGCGTAGGCCGAGGCGGCCTCGGGATTTTCAAGTTCAAGTCGTTGTTCAATGATCGCGGCAAAAAGTTCCTCCTCGTTTACCTGACCATTCCCGTCGACTCGAAGTAGCTTTTTCATCATCGCGTCAAATTCTCCTTCCTGTGGGCCATTTACGACCGGGGTGGTGGAATCCTTCTTCTCCTCGGTTTTATCAGTTGTTCCAGTGGCTTGGACGGCGGAACCGGGCGTAATGTTCTTCGTTGTAGAAAACTCCATAACTGCTCCTTCTTTAGAGTAGCGGTCTTAGTTAACCTCGCTCGCGAGGTGTTCACCCCTTAAACGAGCAATGATTGTGCCAACGAAGGAGCGAAATCTCAGGCCGAGCTCTTTCCCCAGCGCGAGGTACTCGTAAATTACCGAGCGTCGGTTATAACCGGCACTCCACCATCGCGAGAATTCGTGTTGTGGAGCGGCAATGGTGAAGGACGGGATATCAGGCGCGACACGTCGCCAAATCATCGATACTCGTCGTGTATGGGGCTCAGAGGTAACGAGTATTACCTGTGCCCAAGCTGATTTTCTCCCAGCGCGGGCGATTGCGCGGAGCTCGGAAGCTGTGTCATACGCATGGCCAGTATCGACGATGGAGAGTTGATCTCCCGGAACTCCGAGACTTCGAAAGGCGACCGTATACTGTTCGCCCGTCGAGATCCACTTGAGATTTGGATAGGCATCGGTGAATAACTGTTTCTCATATCCCGAGCCAAAAACGATGAGCGGAGCAAGCCCGTCTCGATGGAGCTCATACGCCTTCACCACCCTGTCGCGCGATTCGTTACCAAGGAGCACGATAATAGCGTTCGCTTTACGAGGTGTGTCGTCGACTACGAGAAATCTTCCGAATAAACCAATCGTCCTGTGCGGAAAGAGATAAACAACGACTGCGAGAATGATCAGGAGCAGAACAGGTTTAATCAATCCATCTTCGCGTAATATCGTTTTCATTTGTTGGTCGCAATAGAAAAGGTGTATCATACGCCTCTATCGTGTCACTGCTTGGCGAGGTTCGCAATGCGTGCAATGGTACTCAACCGCCTCGGTCCAATAAATGATCATTCGCTCATCCTATCGGAACGCGATGTCCCTGAGCCGGAAGGGCGGGAGCTTCTCATTCGAGTCCTCGTCTGTGGAGTATGTCGCACAGACCTCCACGTCATTGAGGGTGATCTCGCTCGCGAGAAACTGCCGATTATTCCCGGTCACCAAGTGGTGGGTGAAGTTGTCGGCCTTGGCCGCGCGGCAGAGAGGTTCAAAGTAGGCGAACGGGTAGGAATTCCGTGGCTCCGTCATACCTGTGGATCTTGTGCGTTCTGTAGCGCCGGTAAGGAGAATCTCTGCGAAGCTTCACGCTACACCGGTTACCATGCTGATGGTGGATATGCTGAGTATGCGCTGATTGATGAAAATTACGCCTACCGAATCCCACCGATTTTTTCTGACGAGGAGGCGGCCCCGCTCCTCTGTGCTGGTATCATTGGCTATCGTGCGCTCATGCGTAGTAATCCTCGCCGTGGGGGAACGCTTGCGATTTACGGATTTGGTTCTTCAGCTCACCTTACCTTCCAAGTGGCAAAACATCTTGGCTGCGAAATCTATGTCATAACGAGAGGGACCGAATCCCAACGCTTAGCACGAGAGATGGGAGCGACTTGGACCGGTGACGCCTCAGGTGAGCTTCCTTCGCGGGTAGAGAGCGCGATTATTTTTGCTCCCGCCGGAGAGCTCATTCCACATGCGCTTCGTTCATTGGAGAAGGGCGGAACAGTATCGCTGGCTGGAATTTACATGTCACAGATACCAGCTATGGACTATGAAAGCTGCCTCTTCCATGAGAAGCACCTGACAAGCGTAGAAGCAAATACGAGAACCGATGGTGAAGAGTTTCTGCGAATTGCTGAAGCCATTCCGATTCGGCCGAGAATAGTGCCATTTGCGCTTACGCAAGCAAACGAAGCTCTCATTGCCCTAAAGAACGCAAAACTCAGTGGAAGTGCGGTGCTTCGCTTGGGCTAATACTTTTAAGCATCGAAGCGATGGTCTTCGGCTGCCTCGTAGTGCACGAATTGCGAATGGGGAGCCTCTCTTGCAAGGGGGAGTACTAAGGAGAAGGTTGTGCCTTCACCAGGACGACTCATGACTGACACTGAGCCGCCGAGCCGCTCGACGATTTTCTTTACGCAGGCAAGCCCAATTCCGCTCCCCTCGCGCTCTCGTCCTTGCACCCTGTGGTAAGGACGGAAGATACTCTCCCAACGAGATTCGGGGATTCCGGTACCGTTGTCTGAGAAATTGATGCGGACATACTGTGTGCCGAGATCCTCGCGGGTCACTGAGACGCGAATCGGACGTTCGGGAGTATGAAATTTGAGTGCGTTGCTGAGTAGGTTGGAGAATACCTGATAGATTCGAACAGGCTCACCTTTCACTATCGGAAGATTTGGAGCGACTTGAATCTCTGCTTGCTTCACCTCAATCATCGCTGATTGATCGCGAATAACATCTCGTAAGGTAGCGTCTAGCGAAACGGCTGCTTCCTCTACGTCTTTCGTTGAAATGGCGGAGTATTCAATGACGCTTGCGACGAGCTGTTCGAGACGTCCGGCAGCCTCAAAGATGAACTCAATTGATTGGATAGCCTCGGGTTGGAGTGTCTCGGAAAAGTCTTCAAGAAGCGTTGACGCCATCCCACGAACGGTAAAAATCGGGGCTTTGAGGTCATGAGAGACCATATAGGCAAAATCGCCGAGATCTCGATTATGCTCCTGAATACGAGTTTGATGTTGAACACTCGCGGTAATGTCGACTGTCACGCTGAGGACATGAACCAGATCACCCAGGTCATTCATCACTGGGACAAAGTGAGTCTCCACCCAGAGCTGCACACCCGAACGGTGTTGGATCTCGTAACGGACGACGATATCTTCGCCGAGCAGTGCAATCTGCCACGCACGTTGGTAGCGCTCACTGTGGAGCGAGGGGATTACACGCCGGAGTATTTCCGGGTGTGCTTGCACCTCTGCTGCTGGGTAACCAGTGAGTACCTCGATATACTTGTTGCAGTAGCTGATCGATTCAGTAGGGTCCCAAATGCAAATTGCTGCCGTGACATTATTGGTGAGGAGATCGTATCGTGACCAGAGCGTATTTAGCTCTTGAGTGAGTCGAGTAAGTCGCTGGCTGAGTCGTTCCTCAGCTCTTGCACGTGCGCGTGTGAATCTTCGGCTCGCAATTGCAAATGCGAGCGCGAATCCAAAACCGAAACAAATGATAGAAAAATAGTGTTCACCCATGATCAAGCTGATAGAGACTATACTCAGTTTCGAACTCCTTCGTGAGTGGCTCAATGAGGCGAGTCCCTTCTTCAGGGGTCAGTCGAAGACAGGCAAACGCGTCGGGGAGCTCGTCGGTAAATCGCTGCTCAACACTTCGAAAATTTGTTGGGTGTCCTATTCCGAGGGCGTGGGCGATGGTATCGGCGATTTTTACCAGAAGCTCGGTGGAGATTTGATCAACGGACACGCTTCCCTTCTTTGGCCAGGCGAGGTGGTGTTTGCTCACGGCGCGAATTATCCGTGGCGGGAAATTCCAGTTCTCTGCTACCCATTGTCCGACTTCGGCATGGTTTAGCCCATAGACTGCCTCTTCCGCCTCAAGAAAGCTCTTCCGCTCTACCGTGACGAGAGTATTGACCTTGCGGTAGCTTTCCCCATCGCGGCGAATCATAATCAATTTTCCAATGTCATGGACCAATCCACAGAGGAATGCTTCGCCGACAGCGATCTGTGGGGTGAGTCGCGACAGTGTACGGCAGCAGATTGCGGTCGCCACAGCGTTCGCCCACACCTGCTCTCGGAGGGGATGCTTCCCTTGAAGCAAGCTCTTCAGCATCGCTGCACTGAGGATACAACGCAGTTCATCGAGTCCAATATTTGCTACGGCTTTCTCGATATCTGACGCATGGGTTCCGCGAAAGAAGTAGACTGAATTTGCAATTCGTAAGATACGTGAGCTGAGTGCATCGTCTGATTCAATGACTTCAATAAAGTCAGCCCCAGTAGCTCGTGGATCGCTTGCCAGTTGAAATGCTCGAGCAGCTTGGGCGGGCATACATTCGAGTTGCTTAATCCCGAGTGAGCGCCGGATGCGCTCACTGATGGCAGCGGAGATTCTTGTCGGCGTCGAATCCGGGCCTCGTTCGGGGGTGCCTGAAAAACCACTCAGAAAACCCATAACCAGCGGTAACCTTTTCTTTTTTAATTGACAGGATAATTATCGGCAGGTTCGGCTAGGGGCTTGAAAAGACGGCCGACAACGTCATTTTCGATACAATTGCTCGGCATCGATGAAATTTCGGATTGCCGGATGGGGGAGCGATTCGCCCTGTCGCACTGCGGTCGAGTGGATATCGATTTCAATCGGGACGCTCACTATCGGGACCTGAAGTGTCTGCCAGTTTCGCCAGCGCTCGACGGATTCTTGCTGATCTTCGCCGATGGCCCAATGTAGGTTGCCTTGAAACGTGTGGCGAAACTTCTGCACAAGCTCCTCGGCATAGACATAGGTGATGGAACTGAGAATCAACCCGGGTTGGAGTTCATTCGAGACAAAAGTAAACGGGAGGGATTCAGCATTGAGCACCAATTCGATCATCGCCACCCGCTTTGACAGCGATGTCATCGGCAGCTCCTTCCATGGATTTCGTTCGGTAGGTGCAACGATTACTGTGTCGAACTGTTGAAGAAGGTTTCGGATGGCAGAGATGTGACCCTCATGGATTGGGTCAAACGTCCCACCAAAAACGACGTATGACCTGTTCGCTGGCACTAGGAATTTCGGGGCTGGAGTATCGTTTCCACAAACGGAGTTCCCCGCTTCCCGTAATGGGAGAGCACGAGAAAACTTGTCGTAGTGGAAATGCCAGAAACTCCTGGGAGGTCAAGGTATTCAAATTGAGTGAGATCCTCCCAAGACTCGACGACTACCTCAACGAGTAAATCAAACTGTCCGAGGAGAACTCCAACCCACGAAACCATCGGGAGGGACGCAATACGACTTGCGAGTTCCTCGACGTTTCGTCGCCCTTCACCACTGATATTTACGGCGATAATTGCCACGATACAGCCTTTCAGCGTGTTCACTTCGGCTGTAGGAATGATCTTTAAACATCCCATCTCCCGAAGTTTGCTGATGCGGTTCCGTACCGTCTTTTCGTCGACATCGAGTGCACGTGCAATTGCCTGAAATGGCTTCCGTCCATCTTCGCAGAGCTCACGGATTATTGCCCGTTCAAGATCATCAAGTTGGTAACGCTTGCGGCGGCCTGCGGCGTCACGTCGCTGTAACTGCTCGAGTGCCTTTGGTGCCTCACTTTCAACTTCGCCCTGTGCTTCAGCTTCCTTCTGTTGATTACTCATGACCTCTCGTCCTGTTTCGATTGAGGCAAACCCTTGTTCCGAGAATCGGACTTAGGAAAATACATTGAGCGTGAAAGAAAAGCAAATGCGGTGTTTAATGCGAGGACGCATCGCCCTTAAAACATGCGACCGGCTTGCGATTCGTTTGAATTTACATTTGGTTCCCCGAGCCTCAGCTCTGGTTCGGAACTTCTCTCAAGTTCGAGCCGGACAAGCCCCTAGCAATGGAACGTCGCGCCTAACCTGAGCAACGTTGATCCTAATCCATTCCCTTCCCAGCACTTTCGTTTCAAGCGTGTTCTCGTAGTGCGGCACAACTCTTGCGAGTATTATTTGTATAAGTTTCTCCTAGTCGGTTTGTAGTGACGGTAAGGTTAGAATGTTCAGAAGCAAAACGAATTTTCATTTGCTGTTCCTTCTTGTTGCATTCGTGTTCTCAAGTCGAGAGGCGTATTCAATTGATGCGATAAGCGCAGAGGGCGGTGGCGGTGTGGTGATAAAGCAGTGCCTGAAGGACACCGATCTTGATCGCGTGTGTGACCGAAACGATAACTGTGTCACCACAAGTAACCCTTCGCAGCTCAATACCGACGCCGATAGCCTGGGAGATGCCTGCGATAGCGACGACGATAACGATGGGTTAGTTGATACAATTGACTGTGCTCCACTCGACAATGCGCGGTGGCGCGTTGGTTACTTCTTTCCGGACGCCGATGGTGATGGCTTTGGCGAATGTAGTGGTTCTGGCGTCAAACAGTGTTACGGCACGAACCCCCCAGCCGGCTATCTCCCGACAAGTGCACCCTGCGATAACTGCACGTCCCGTTTTAATCCCGGGCAGACTGACGTGGATGGCGATGGACTGGGGAACTACTGCGATAACGACGAAACGTTGGGTGATGGCCATTTGCGGGTGATAACTGATAGTGCGCGCAGGCACCATGTCTTCTTCGATGCTACTCCTGGCCCAACTGCTGGGGGTGGAAATGCCGTCATGCAATCGACCGCAGGCATTCCAGCACAGGGGGTATCGGTAAAAGTTATCGGCCGAGAATTCCACTATCCGAACCAGCCACCACTGCCGATTCGCTTACAGGTTCGCCTCGGCTCTGGGGCGTTCCAAGACCTTACTGCTGCTGATGGAGGCCAGTATCTTCTCGAGGGCGATACAATTTTCGTTGATCTCGGTGGCGATTCGCCGGAGCTCACATGGAAGGCAGTGACGAATTGTGGGGGATGTAGTGCAGTTCCTAATAAACAGAGTGATGGGCCATGGGCGTATACCTTTGTCGACGGCGACAACTTCGCTGATCTCATCATTGACCGCAACGTCGATCCCGCGGATGGAATGGATGATCAGCTTCCGCTTAACGCCTTCCTCGCTGATTATATTGTAGAGATTGACGGTGAACAGCGAATGAGTCTTACCGACCAACAAATGATCGTATTATTCGAACTCGGAACCACGGTAACAAACAGCGATTCGTACGACATGCAAGACTTGGTGCTGCTCATTACACCGACCGAGGATTCTGACGCTGATGGAATTGGCGATGCTGATGATGGTTGTATCGATACAGATAATGATGGATTCGGCACACCGGGCTATCCGAGCGCGACATGTCCCGAGGACAATTGCCCGTTGGATCATAACCCGCTACAGGAAAACTTTGGTGGCGATCCGAATTTAGGTTTCTATTGTGATCCAGAGGAGCTAGGCGCTGTAGGTGGTGTTGTCGCGGGAACTTCTGGCCCACAGGGCGCTCCAGGGAGACTCCTCCTTCGCATGAACCCCGGCGTAAATATTGAGCAGCTCCAGGCACTGACCTCACTCATTAGTACTTACGGCGTGACGAGTACATCGTTACTGTTTGGTACAGAATTTTCCTCACCGCTTGCTGCCGAGCGACTGGGTTTGACGAGAAGCGTGCTGCTCAAATTTGACGTTCGAAAAGACTTGGAAACCGTAGCAAACGCCTACCTTGCGACCGGCCTACTTGAACTTGCCGAGTACGATTATATGGGCGAGGTAGGTCCAGTTTCCATGGATGGTGGAGGAATTGGAATGACCGCTGGGCAAAATGTCGCGTCTGATCCAGCTCTTTCATGCGCCGCGGGAGGCGGGACTTACTGTCCAATCGATCCATTCTTCGCTCAACAATTGAATCTCCATGACGATCGACGTGACTTTTCAACGATGATGGAAATCGATGCTGATATTGATGCACCGGAGGCTTGGTCAATTCATCGCGGGGATGAGCCTGATGCTACACAGGTTGTTGTTGCTGTACTCGATACGGGCCTTCGCTCAGGTCACGAGGACTTAACCGGACGAGTGCTGACTGGATGGAATTATGTCGAGAACGTGAGTAATACCAATGACTCATTTGGCCACGGAACAGAAGTTACCGGTATTATTGCTGCTAACGGAAATAATATTGTTGGTAGCAGCGGTTATCAACGAGGAATGGCGGGTATTCATTTTGGAGCAAAAATACTTCCGCTCCAAACTTGTGCCGATAGCAACGGCAGACCTAATACTTCGTACGTAGCACAAGCAATCGAGGACGCAGCTGACGGAAAGTTTGGTGTGAAAGCGGATGTGATCAACATGAGCTTTAAAGTTGATGCGCCAACCGAATTGTTAAAATCAGCTATCGAATACGCGTCGGGGCTCGGTGTCATTATCGTCGCGAGTTCAGGGAACGACGCAACGCCTCCTCCTCAGTTTCCCGATGACGAAAGTGTTGACTACCCGGCCGCCTATCCTGAGGTAATTGCGGTGAGCGCAATCGATAACCTAAACAATCGCCTCTTATCACCAAAATCGTCAAACAAGGGCCCCGAAGTAGATATTGCAGCGCCAGGAGATCATATCCTCACCTTCAGCCTAACCAATAGCACCCAATATCAAAATGGGCCCTATAGCAATAGGTTCGGCCTTACTTCTGCAGCGGCAGCACATGTAAGTGGGGTCGCTGCACTTGTGAAATCATACAAGAGTTGCCTTACGAATGAAGAGATTCGAGGTATCTTACTCGATTCTGCGGACCAGCTCGGTGATGAGCGTCCTAATGACATCTTTGGATACGGCCGTGTGAATGCGCACCGGGCTCTGCTTCAAGCAGGGAGTACCAATTGTGCTCTCGATGGGAACTATTTCGGTTTTAGCGAGGAGGGATTCATAGTCGCGAATCGAAACACCGCGAGCGGAACAAAATTCGCCTACCTTGAAGACACAACGTCGACACTTGCGAGAGTCTTCGGAGGCCGTGAGTATTTGGGAGTTTCGAATACCGGCAGTCATGGAACTTTGATTATTGGCAGGGAGTATCATGACGATGGCGTGGGTTTTAACGGCTATATCTACCGGACGAACGGCACGATCCATTCAAACGTAGAAGTGAGCGGAGCAAAAAAAGTACTGCTTCGCGATATTAACGCGCACCGATACGTTGTTGGGTCGGCCATGATGCCCGATAACTCAGCGTACAGCTTTATCTATCAGAACGGAACGGTCACGCCACTCCTCAATCATCCGCTTTTCAACGTGTCGGCGTACAGTGCGAGTGCTCTTCGCTTGAGTGACGATAATATTATCCTTGGTACGCTCCGCTATGTGGCGGGTGGACCGCAAATACCATTCCTCTTCGATATAAATGATAGCGCAAGGGGTGAGACCCAGATTCTCCCCCAGCGGGTAATGACGCTTGCGTTTCCGACGGAATATCAGAACTTTCAGACGAAAACGGTCGCTTCGATAAGTGATCTTCACCTTGGTGAGAGTCACACTGATTTGGTGATTACAGGCTATGTTTACAACATGACAATAATGATTCCAGCAGGCTCCGTAGTTGAATCCTACGTTCTCGCGTGGACGTGGAACAGCGCGCTCCAAGCATTCGAACCAACGCGGATCACTTCGCCAACTGGGCAGTTTTACCCATCACTGCCGCTTGGCGATTTTGCCCCGGCAGTGAATCGAAACAAGCAGATTGTAAGCACTGAGATGTTTGGGGGACCAATTGCTGTCCAGAGCTATGCGCGTGATGTGTCTGGCGTTTGGCAGCGCTCAACAGTGCAAGCTCCTGACTGGACGGATATAATTATTGCCCGTTCGCTCAACAGTTCAGGTCAGGTCGCAGCGCTCGGCGCTACATCTACTGCGCCCAGTGAAATGCTACCAATAGTGCTCGAGCTTCCCTGATGTTAAATCAGCTATACGGCTGAGGTTTGAGTTGCGATTTAATCAGAATTCGTCGTCGGCCTGTGCTATGATAGCGTCATGGAAACGCTCGAAGTTGTTCTCATCGAAGACAATCTGAGTGATGCAATTCTCATCCGTGAGCTTCTCTCTCCTGAACAGCAACTCGGTATGCGCCGAGAACCACAGTACCATATAAAGCACTACACACACTTTGAGGAAGCCGCGAGAAACATCGTCCAAGCTCGACCGGATGTTGTGCTCCTCGATCTTACTCTCCCTGACACCCCGCTTGCGGGAAGCTTTCCGTTGTTCCGTGAACGCTTCCCTCTTCTTCCAGTGGTAGTTCTCACTGGTCTTGCGGATGAGCAGTTTGGCGTTGCGACCATTCATCAAGGAGCGGAGGATTACCTTCCAAAAGGCGAGGTAACGCCATCGCTACTCCGCCGGGCGATTCGATACGCGATTGAGCGGCAGAAAATCGAAACGGAAGTCGAACTCTACCGTGAGCACCTCGAGGAGTTGGTGATGGCACGAACCGAGGCATTGGAAGCCTCACAGGAGAAACTCCGCCAGAGCGAACGAATGGCGTCCCTAGGAACACTCGCAGCAGGAATCGCTCACGAGATTAATAATCCTGTCGGCGCAATCTTAATTACTGCCGAGAATGCGATTGAAGCGATGAAGGACATGTCGAGCGGGAGTGAGTGCAGCAAATTGCTGGGCGAGACATGTGAGAAAATTATCCTCCAAGCGAGACGGTGCAGTTTGGTGGTGAAGGGCGTGCTTCAATTCGCAAGGGAGCAGGTAACGGAGCGTGCGCCGACTCAGCTGAATATGATAGTGGAGCACGCGATAGAATTGGTGCGTGACTCTGCTGGATCGAACTCGATTCAGATTGCATTTGAGCGCGATGAAACACTCCAGCCGATCATTATCAACCCACTTGAAATTGAGCAGGTTCTCGTGAACCTGATTCAGAACGCGGTTCAAGCTTGCGAACCGAATGGTGTGGTGCAGGTTACGACAAGTCATAACCGAGACGGCGGAGTCAGCCTGGCAGTGAGCGACAATGGCCGAGGACTTACCGAAGAGGAGCGCAAACGAATCTTCGACCCATTCTATACCTCACGGGCAGACGAAGGAGGAACGGGACTTGGATTGAGTATCGTCCACTCGATTGTGAAGGGGTATGGCGGGACAATCGATGTTTCAAGCGAGGTCGGGGTTGGGACAAAGATAGTAGTTGTGCTCCCTGACGGAGGGCTTCGTGAGAGAGCAAACCACCACGACGGACGACAAGGAGTAACGCAGTATGGGGAATATTCTCGTAGTTGATGATGAACCAGCATACTGTGACGAAATCGCAACCAGTTTGCGCCGGGATTCGCACGTTGTTCAAACGGCGCTCAATCATAACGACGCAATTCAACAAGCCTGTAACTCTCCACCGGACGTTCTCATAACTGACTGGTTGATTCGTGGCGGTTCAAATGGTCTTGAACTAAAGCGTGTACTTCAATGTCTTAATGCAAAAATGCGAACAGTGCTCATGACGGGGTACGGCAGTTTTGACCTTCGAAAAGCTGCTCTCTCGTCTCAGGTCGTTCGCTTTGTCGACAAGCCCTTTGAATTAAATGAACTTCGAACCGTAGTTCGCGACGCGCTGCAAATTGATGTTTCGCCAGCACGAATTGGGAAAATCGGTGTCATTCATGCGGATGTCAGTGGGAAGATTCTGTGGATTAACGAAAGTGGGAAGCGAATTATAAGTCGAGCTGGGCTACTCGGCATTGCTTCGAGAATTGAGCAATTGTTTAACGTGACCACACTTCAAGTAATCTCTCGTGCGAAAGCCGATTGGGTGGAGATCCAACCTGCAGCAAATGAGCAGATTATTTGGTTCATTCGTGCCGGCAGGATTATCAGCGGAGATACTCTCCTCTGGCTCGTTGTCGAAGACCGAGCAGCTTTTTACACCGAGGCGCCTGTTATCTATCGACTCCTTGGTGCTTCTGAGAGCGGGGTGGCCTTAAACGGCCACGTATTGGTGATTGATGACTACGAGATGGTTCGTGGGGTCGCCAAAGAGATCCTCGAGAACCTCCACTGCGTTTGTCATACCGCGTATAACCACCGCGAAGGCCTACGTCTGTTTAAAAGCGATCCTCAAGTGAAATATGTGCTCATTGACTACGAAATGCCCGAAGGAGTTCCGCTGAGGCTCCTGTCTGAGATGCGCGGCATCCGCCCAGACACGAAATTCATTGGCATTAGTGGCGGCGCGCACCGGGAACATTTCGCAAAACTCGGTGTGAGCGATTACTTGGAGAAACCCTGGCCACCTGACCGGCTCGTTCAGCTGCTCACTCGGTTGCGGGACGAACAGCTCCCGTCAGGATTTTGATTTCAACCTTTTCTTCAGCAGTGGGGTGTCTGCGAGTACAAAACGCGACGTTTCGTCCAACTGCGTGAGAAGGCGTGGAACGTCCTCGCGCTCGTCGCTTACGAGCGCGTCCTCAATCTTCCGTGCCAGGTCGCCGAGGATTGGATAGCCCATCAATTCCGCGCCAATGAGTCGATGGACGAGGATGCGTAACTCTTCCCAATCTTTTTCATCGAAAGCGTCTTTAATTGCGTCGATGTTTGTTGGAAGGCGGTCGAGAAATCTTGTCACGACATCGAGATAATCGTCAGCGGATATTTCCGCCGTCTCGTTTGGTGGTTCAACGGTGGTCGTTCCGGCCGACATCTTTGTTTGTATTCGGGTTTTTAGAAGTGAGAGAAACCGTCCGACACTGAATGGTTTCGTGAGCAGCGCGTCGCAGCCACAAGTTAACGTTCGTTTATTATCCTTGAGGTAAGCATGCCCTGTCATGGCGATAATAAGGCCGGTATACCCCTCTTCACGTAGGCTCGTAACTACATCGTACCCACGCAAATATGGCATTTGAATGTCGAGTAAGATGCCGTCGAACGGTTCGTCATTGCGCCAAGCCTCGAGCGCGAGGTCGACGCAGGCAAGCCCGTTATCAACCAGAGTTACCTCGACGTTTGCGTTCCGAAGCAGTCGTGCAAGCAATTGCTGAGTGTGAATGTCGTCTTCAGCGACAAGCACATGGCAACGGGACTTACTCCCAACGGTTAGAGGACAGTTGCGAGGCAATGTTTCTTGTCGAACTGCGGTTTGCGCTTCCATGATGATATCTCCTTCGGCTTTTAAGTTACGGTAGCTTTGTTACGAGTAGTTTCGCCGACAGCATCACGCGCCACAATGGTGTAGGACTCGAGTGGAACTACACCTCCATCTGGGGCGTCGGCGATACATGATCAAAACTTAATAATCTGGCTCGCAAGAAAGTTACTGAAGAAAGCGTTTCAATACCCCAGCAAACTGTTCTCCGCGAAAGGGTTTAGAAATGAAATCATCGCATCCAGCAGACCGGCATACCTCGATTGACTCTGCCGATCGATCCGCTGTGACTGCGATAATTGGGCGAGAGTAGCCGAGCGCGCGCAGTTTTCTAGTAGCGCTCACTCCATCGAGAATTGGCATATGCATGTCCATCAGGATGAGCGAAAAGTCCTCAGCGAGCGCCTTAGCACACGCTAACTCGCCATTTTCTACCGGGGTAACTTCGAGTCCGAGATTTTTTAAAATGAAGGTAATGACTTCAGAGTTATTGATCCCGTCTTCTGCAAGGAGAACTTTGCCGGAGAGTCTCGGAAGCTTGGCAAGTGAGAGCGGTTGGAACAAACTGTTTTGTTGTTCGCGCGTGTAAATCAGTGTTGTCTCTTCAATTTGTCCGGTGGCGATCTTCACAGTGAAAATGGTACCCTGATCGACGATGCTCTCGAACGTGAGGCTCCCACCGAGTTTCTCGGCAAGCGCTCGTGAGATGTAGAGGCCGAGTCCACTGCCACCAAACTCTCGGGTGATTGTGCAATCTCCCTGTGAGAACGGCTGAAACAGATTCGCCGCTTGTTCATCTGAAATGCCAATTCCCGTATCGACTACTTCAAAAGTTAGCTGCTCGTCTGTCGGTGAGTAAGCAACCGTAATACTCACTTGTCCCTGATGAGTAAATTTGATCGCATTCCCAACGAGGTTGATTAGTATCTGTTTTAAGCGAGTTGGATCGGTGAGAATTTGTTTCGGAATCGGAAAGAGATACTCGATGTCAAGATTTAAACCTTTGGCGTCGCTCTTCGGTAAGAGGATCTCTCTAATTTCTTCGACGATCGCAAGCGGTGAATAGGGGACGAGCTCCACCTCTACCTTATCTGCGTCTAGGCGCGAAAATTCGAGAATGTCGTCAATCAGTCGCTGTAAATGGAGCACGCTGCTGAGGATAGTCCGTAATGAGTGTTGTTGTTCCTCGGGTGCGATCGCGTTAGCGAGTAAGAGCTCTGTGTAGGCGACTATCGGGGTGAGAGGCGTTCGTATTTCGTGACTCATTCGTGCGAGGAAGTCACTTTTTGCTTGCGCTGCACGATTTGCTGCTTCTCGTGCTTGCGATAATTCGAGTCGATTCCGTTGTCGTTCCACAGCATAATGAATCGCGCGGCGAATTCCATAGCTGTCGATTCTCCCTTTAGTTAAAAAGTCCTGCGCCCCCTCATGAACAGCTTGAATACCAGTTGCTTCATCCTCGATTCCCGAGACAACGATAATCGGTATTGCGTTATATTCCTTCGTTAGTCTCCGGAGCCCTTCTGTGCCTTCTGAATCGGGAAGGGTGAGGTCAAGCAATATCACGTCAGGCGATTCGTCACGCAGTTGTGCGAGCGCAGTAAAGATCGATTGAACGAAAGTGAGTTCGAAATGAACGTGGTTGGCATGAACGTCTCTCTCGCGGAGCAATTCCTCAGCTAAGCGAGCATCGGCGAGATTATCCTCGACGATGAGTACTCTCAATACCGATGTGTCGGATCCACTCGTATTCCGCGACATAGAACACTAGAAATTGGGAGCGTTCGCTGCAAAAACGCCCTAATCGGTGAGGATCGGCGCGAGAACCAAATAGTTTAGAATTCGGCGCGGAAAAATACTGGTAGGCGCGGGGAGGATTGAACTCCCGACCCTCTGCACGTCAAGCAGATGCTCTCCCGCTGAGCTACACGCCTATCGGAAAGGGAGGTTATCATGAGGATGGGCGTCGCTGGAAGTCTCGGTCGACATAATAAATCACCAACATCCCCATGGAATCTTGGACTTCATTCGTATCGTTATTATTTACCGTAATAATCTCATATTGGTGTTTGCGGTAGAGCGAAACGCCCTCGCTACTTGAAAAATGTGGGAGTTCGGCAATTCCAGATCGACTTTCGAACCGAGTAATGTTGCTCTTAAACAAGGTGAGGTTCGCAGTTACATCGCGAAGTTCAATTGACTCAGCGTAGGGGTGGACGTGAACAGCGACGTAATGCATCGTTGTGTCAAAGGGGAGCGCGAATCGGTTGGTGATTAACGTCCGATTCACCTCACGACCAGGTTTTAGTAGCCAATGTCCAGTAAACTTCCGGCCAAACTCATCTTCGTAGAGACTCGATGAAGCCTGTTCCCCATGAGAGCACTCGGCGTGACTGTTCTGGGACCCAGGTTCCATACCATAATCGCCGTCTGGACCTTTGAGTAGCGCCATGCTGAAGGCAGCCTTTGCTGTGAGCGGCGTCATTGGGCGGGCCTGCTCGCGATCACGAAGGAAATGAACACGAAGTTTAAACCGTAGGTTAATTGGCGTCTCGCCTGGGTTAAGATTGAGCACTTGGGTGACGAGCTCGAGTGGTTCGCTTGCGCGGACCGGGATACCAAATCCATCAGGAAGAATGATTTGTTGTTGACCTTGTGAGAGATTAAACAACAGCTGTTTTGCTCGAGACGAAGCGAACACGTTACTGTGACAGAGATACTCACCGGAGAGCGTATTCGTCCCCGTGTCGTCGGTTACGACAGCTTCATAACCGGTTACCCAGAGGAGCTCTTCCTCGGTATTACTGCCTAGGCGAAGTTCGAGCTCTGTCCGTGGGCCGCGCATTGACGGATAACGACGATCGACGTGGAAAATCCGGCTAACAACCTCTTTCGTGTAGGAGTGGTCATGCTCGGCGTGACTGAACTTCGCTGAGATGAGCAGCGAAGCTATAGTAAGCGTGATGAGAATGGAACGAGACTTCAAATTCATATGTTCTCCTCAACTTATACATCAGATGCGCGATCTTGTAAGGTCGGCTTATGCAGCTGTCTCGCTCGGTTCTCGCGTCATACAAGCTGCGAGATAACAGAGCAAAACAATAACGAGGAGAAACCGAATCCCGAAGATGAAGCTCAAGCTTTGAAGCATTGCGCCGATCAGAGCACCGAGTAAGTTTGAGCCTAAAGCAAGGTCTTTGCGCGCAGTTCGCGCAAATGATCTGATAAAAATTATTCCGCTAAAGAACATCGGAGAGGTAGTGAGTAATCCGACAATGAGTGACTTTTGAACGAGCGGCAGTGAATTAAAGGCGGCTAAGTCTAGAAAATAGAGCATGACAGAAGCACTAAGGAGCAAGAGATAGATGAGGCCGTCAGGAATGTTTCGAATGACACTCACCACGAAATTCGCAAGGAGTACCATTACGAGCACACCCGATATGATGATCGCGTTCACGAGCCAAGTGCTGCCGAGAACGACCGACGCTTTACTGATGTTTTGCACCTCGAGAAGTAGGAATGCGGCCCCGAGGAAGAAGAAATGCCAATCTCCTCGCTGCCATGTTGTGGGAAACAGAGACTCCCGGTAATGCCATTTGCCGTACCAACAGAGGATGCCAGTAAGGAGGGCGAGCAGGAAATAGAGAAGCGGAATACTCGGCGAACGTAAGTACAAATAGGGCCAATCGTCGGTAGTAACCGTGGTAGTATAGGCGAGGTCTACTGGTCGCTCAGTTTCCCAGGCCGTGATCAGTTGAGCAAGTGTCGGATTTCTAGTTAATTGAGTCGCGATCGCCGGCTGGTCACCAACGACAAACATTAAACCGCCCCAACCGTACGCGGTCGATGGAACCCAGAATATTCGCGGCTCTTGCGCGAAAATCTCGCGAAGTGCTCGACCGATTCGGTCGGCAATGTAAGGTTTCTGCGCTTCAAATGTAAGGGTCATCACACCGCCCTTCGCCAACAGGCGGCGTGCCTGAGTAAGACTCTCCTTGGTGTAAACATAATGATCGAGTCGAGCATTGGTCATCGCCGTGGTGGTATGCGAATCAAGGAGTCCAAAAGAAATGACATCAAAACGGTCCTCTGACGACGCAAAAAAAGACCGTGCATCATCGTTCACCAGTTGAACTTTGGGTGATGAATATGGCTGTTCCGGATGATATTTCTCACCGAGGGCGATGATCACTGGATCAATCTCAACCGCCGTGACATTTTCTACGCCGTGCCGGAGCGCTCCGGCCACGTCGTTTCCGGTCCCTGCACCGACAATGAGCACGCGCCGCG
>FKKE01001687.1_pt1 | contig 24107 bp, 18 predicted proteins | sample 1106331 | NCBI WGS metagenome assembly FKKE01 (sample SAMEA3931202, study PRJEB13176) | freshwater metagenome | biome: Drinking water system; feature: drinking water; material: freshwater | place: China | collected 2013-02-06
TTGTTAGTCTATATACACTTCTTCTGCACAGGACTGACCTAATTAGGCAATTCAACGACCTCAACAAATTTCTTCTTCGAATGGGATTTGATCCTGTTGCATTGAAGGATGCGCAAACAGTTAGAATTAGTGATATTGAGATTGCCTTCCATGGGTCTGGCATCCGTTGCACCCTGCCAATCCTCGCAGCGCTTACCTCTCCAGATATCAAGTACCTTCTAATTGATGAGCCAGAACTTTCCTTAGAAGCTAGAGCACAAAAAGTGTTGAAAGAGCTGCTTCTTGAGGCATCAAGCGATGGGAAAACGATTCTCATCGCAACTCAATCCCACATCTTCTTAAACAAGGCTGATGTTGGCAGAAATTACGTCCTCAACAACCGCTCGGGACAAATAGAAGTCAACAAGCTAACTAGCAAGGATGAACTGCTCAATCTAACCTTCAACCTGCTAGGCAATTCTCTCGAGGACCTATTTTCCCCAAGCAACTTCTTGATCGTGGAGGGGAGTTCAGATCAGGTCATATGCGAGAGGGTTTGCACGTTATTAGAAGTCCCGGCCGGAAAGGTAAAGGTAATATCGGCTCAGGGCATCGATAATGTTGGTGACTCGTACAGAGCTATTAAGAATACCTTGATCCCACTGATAACTGACCATTCACCATATGCCCAACGAGTTGTAGTATTGGTAGATAATCCCACCCCGGAAGCGTCATCCAAAGTGAAGGAACTTCAATCCACTATTGGAAATCGGTGTGTGGTACTGGATCAACCCTCGATTGAAGAATATATCCCCGAGCATCTTTATAAACTTGCTGGGCGAGACAAAGGACGAGACCTCAATGAATTATGCGAACGCAAGAAAGAACATGCATATGCAAAGAAAGATGACACTCTCAGAGCGCTAAGAGAGCTAAAGCGGAAGATCTCTTCGTCTTTAGCTAGCTCATTGACCATTGAACATCTCAACGAAATTCCTCAGATTCGAGATGCCGTAAAACTAGCGGCCGAAAAGGCAACCTCGTGACACTCCCCGCCAATGAGCGAAGCAAAGAGCTGGTCAAAGCAGACCTGCCCCCCGCCTCTTCAGCAAGAGCTTACTTCAGGTCTGGAAGTACCGCAATGATGCGCAGTGGCCCGCCGGTGCCACCGGCGATCCTCATAGGGAGCGCAATGACGTCGAATCCGTGGGCGGGAAGTTGGCTCAGGTCGGCGAGGTTTTCGAAGACGGGCACGTTATGGGAGAGCAGCTCGACATGGGTCTCGAATTGGGTTGATTGGCCGTAGTCGATCGAGGCAGTGTCGATGCCGACGGCCTTGACCTGCCGCTCCTTCACCAGCCAGGCGGCGGCCTCCAGATGCAGGCCAGGGAAATGGAGCGCCTGAACCCCTTCTACACCCCGCAGCTCGGTACCGAGATAGTCCTTTCGTGACGGCCAGGAGCGGGCATAGCCAGTGTGCAGCAACACGATTGTCTGGTTCGGTATGCGCCCGTGCAACACCTCCCACCGTTGCAGGTCCTGCACGGTCACGCGATAGTCCCGATCGGCGGCACAAGCAATGCTGAGATCGATCCGAACGGCCTTCCCGACCATATGCTCCAGAGGAATCTGATCGAGTGTCTGTTTGCCTTTGGAAAAGTGAATGGGCGCGTCGATGTGGGTTCCGCCATGCTCCGGCAGCTCCAAGCGGTTCGAGGCGTAGTAGTACCCCGCCGGAGTCTCTTCGGCATGCTGGACGATAATCCGGATATCCTGCTCGGTCGGCCAGACGATCGTGTCTGAACCGAAGGCGTGAGTGAGGTCGACGATGCGGACGCCCTCGAGATTCGACTGGCGCTGCTGAGGAGTCGCTGCAACGCAGCCAAGGACAGTCAGTAGACATCCTCCCGTGACAAGGGCGCCTAACGACGAGAGTTTCATCCTCAAGGCTCCGACAATCTGCCAGGTCTATACCACAATTGGCGCTCCAAGGGATGCACCAAGGTCTCGCTCGATTGCAATCCTATTCCGGAGTGGTAGAGTGAGGACAGGTGCCAAGGTTGGATGCAACGGAGGCTCCTATGGGTACGACGAAGATTCCTGCTCTCGCGCTGCCGGATTACGGCCTCTCTCCCGCAACAGGCTTTTTGCCGAATGATCCGCTTATCGAGCTCTCTGACTCCCCTGCCCTGAACGGGTTGGGTCACGAACTCCCGAAACTGTTGAGCGCGCGGATGGTCCGCCGATTCATCGACGGAGGTGCCACGCTCCTTTCGCACATTCCGGCACAATGGCAAGATTCCGAACTTCGAGCCGCCATGCGCCTTCTTTCGTTCGCCGGCCACGCCTATGTGTGGGAAGCACCGGAGGAACCGTCAAACATGCTGCCGGCTCAACTCGCGAAACCGTGGTGCGACGTAGCGCAACGACTGGGCCGTCCCCCCGTCCTGTCTTACGGCTCCTACGCCCTGGACAACTGGCGGCGGCTCGACTCCGCCAAACCGATTGCGCTTGACAATATCGTCCTGTTGCAAAATTTTCTCGGTGGCCAGGATGAAGAATGGTTCGTCGTGATTCACATTCAGATCGAACGCCAGGCTGGGCCAGGGCTTTCCGGACTGCTTCGGGCCGTCCACGGTACGATGGACGGCCGTGAAGACGAGGTCCTGCTCGGTCTCCAGGCTCTTGCTTCGGCTCAGACCGAGATGCGCGACACGTTGCTGCGCATGAAGGAGCGCTGCGACCCCTATATCTACTACACCAGGGTCAGACCCTACATCCACGGCTGGAAGAACAGCCCGTCGCTGCCGGACGGTCTGATTTACGAGGGCGTGGACGCGTTTCACGGAAGACCGCAGCAGTTCAGAGGCGAAACTGGCGCGCAGAGCTCGATCGTGCCCTGCCTGGATGCAGGTTTGGGAATCGTCCATGGAGAGGACCCGCTGACCGTCTATCTACGGGAAATGCGCGAATACATGCCGCCCGGTCATCGCGCGTTTCTCCAGGCTCTCGAACAAGCAACCGACCACCTCGCTCGTCCTGTGCTGTCAGGGTTCGTCCGAGACCGAAAATTCCGTGCACCGGAACTCTGGTCGGCCTATAGGGGTTGCGTAGATCTCCTCGCGCAGTTCAGAGAAATCCACGTCGGCTACGCCGACAGCTACATCCATCGGCAATCCCAAACTCATGCCAGCAATCCCACCGCGGTAGGAACCGGGGGGACGCCCTTCATGGTTTACCTCCAGAAACACCTCGACGAAACACGGCGCGCCCTCGTTGACTAGACCGATGAGCTGGCGTATCGTTCTCCCCATGTGATCGGATGGAGGGTGGTATGTCCGTCATGTGCTCCCTCGCCGTCTGCAAGGCACAGCAAGGCATGTGCGGCCATGAAAAGATGATGTTGAGCGTCGCTGTTCTGGCCGCAATCGGCTTCGGTGCGTACTTAATGATCGGCTGAGCCGGCAGACCAGACTAAGCCCCGCCCGTCTCCCAGGCCTTCAGGAGGTCAAGAGGAGTTGTGTGGTCTACGAGAGATCAGCCGAATGGCGAGACTAACGGTCGTTGGCGGCCTTCTTGGCGAACCTTCTCGGCAGGTGTTCCGAAGTCATCGGTGGCGACGCCAGCACACGGTCGATCCCAAGGAGCAGATCTTCACGGCTGAAAGGCTTTTGGAGGCACAGCGCCCCTCCGATCTCGATGCCCAGCGCCTTCAACGCCGAGTCTTCATGTCCCGACATGTAGACGACGCGACACTCTCTTCGTCGCTTCAATGCATAGTGCACGAAGTCGTGCCCGTGAACTCGCGGGTGGCGGTCTTTCCCATCCTGTACCTGGAATACTGAAGGCCGGAGGATCAGATCGACGAGCATCAGGTGGATCGGCGCAGGATGGGCCGTGGCAATCTGCAGTCCCTCGACGCTCCCGGATGCCTTCAGCACCTTGAAACCCACGTCCTCAAGGGTATTGGCACAGAGGTGCAGGATATCCGGGTCATCCTCTACAATGAGCACGGTGCAGGGGCCTTTGCCGATCCGCTTCTTGATCGCGTGTACGGCCGAATCCTGATGGTCGCCGGTTTCTGCAGTGACCTGGGTAATGAGGGGGACATCGTCCGCCGACCGCTGGATGAATTCGACCCCGAAGGACTTGGCTTGGACCCACCGAACCCGCGCCATGCCGATCGTCACCAGCTTTGCCGAGTTCGGGAGGGTCAGCCGCAGCCGCAGATAACTCCCACGAGGGACAAGATGGTGGCTTTCGATGCGGCAGCCGTTGACATTGAGATCGAGGGTATGGCCCTTCCCCTTGATGTGGGCGTCCTCTGAGAGCCCCTGGAACTCGACGGGAATTCTGACGAGGGCACGGGATTTTCTAGGAGTCCCCTTCATAGCTCATTCGCTCTCCAGTGTTGTATCTTTCCCTTCTATCCGATGAGGCCTCCTTCGTCAAGAAAATCAACTGATTATGGACGGCCGGCGGCATCGACGCGCCTCTAGCTGTCCGCTATAATCCGGCCACGAACGGTTGTGCTCATTGCCCGCTCGCCATGCTATGGCCACCACGACGACTCACAACCCCCTTCTTGCACGCACCCTGGTGTTGGACGAACTCTTCGACCTGTCGCTCTACAAGGCACTCCGAGGCGTCACGCAACCGGATGTTCACCATACCCTTGATGAACTCATCACGGTTGAGACGGCCCATCTTGCCTTCTGGCAGAAGTTTTTCAACCTCAATCTGCACGAGTTGAATCTTGGAAGACGGATCAAATTGTCGATCATGATGTTCGTGTGCAAGCTGTTCGGCTCGACCGCCGTGCACTTGATTCTGGAAGCGATCGAAGTCCACGGCGTGCGGAAATATCTGGCGCTCTGGCGAGAGTACCAGGGACAGCCGCTCGGTGATGCGCTGCGCGGCATTCTCATGGACGAGTTCAAGCACGAAGACGTGCTCGTCACGGAACTCACTAAGCGAAAGATTAATGCAGAAAAGATCCGCAATATCTTTTTAGGATTGAACGATGGGCTCGTCGAGATTTTAGGCGCGGTCAGCGGCTTCTTCGGCGCCTTTGGCAGCGCCACGATGGTGCTGATTGCCGCTTCGACGACGGCCGTCGCCGGGGCGCTCTCGATGGCGGCAGGCGCGTTTCTCGCACTCAACAGCGAGAAAGAAGTGAAAACCACGGAAATCGCGAAGAAAGTTTTCTTGGGCGAAGAATCTGAAGTGGCCCCGATGGAAGAGTCTCCGCTGGGATCGGCGATTGTCGTCGGAGGAGCCTATATCACCGGCGCATTGGTGCCGGTGCTGCCCGTTCTCATCGGTGCCAAGGATGCGCTGTTCTCCGTCATCACCGCCGGCCTGATGGTCGTACTTGTTTCGACAATTCTCTCGTTTCTCTCCGGCATGGATATCAGGCGACGCATCGTGCTCAATCTCGTTATCATTACGATCGCGGTCACCGTGAGTTACGGGATCGGATTGGCGGCAAAGAGCTTCTGGGGGATTTCGGTATAACGTGCAGAGCTCGAGGTTGAGGCGGGACAAAGGCTCGGTTTGACTCGGCCTGCCTCGGCCTCAACCTGAACATTCGGAAACCCTGTCAGGTTATCGGGCCGGCACCATCGGCAGTTCGCGCGGGCTTTCCGCTTCCTGTTGAATCCGTATCCGCTCCTCCCGCGAGGCCTCCAGTACATCGTGAAGCAGTTCGTCGCTGAGCTGTGTCAGTTGGGCGGCGGCGTCCTTCATCTCCGCATGCTCGACAGCGCGGGAGAGGACTTCCGCCTTGGTCGCCCCCTTCTTCTGACCCAGGAACGGCTTGATGAGGAGATAGACGATGTCGCGGATCGGCATATAGCGGGAAAACCGCCGCAATAGCCGATAGGTCTGGACCGGATAATGGAGAAGCTTGTAGATGAACAGTTTCTTGAGCCCTTCCTGCCGGACCCTATTGATCACTTCGCCGGGCAGGCAAGTCGGGTCGATTTCAGAGCACTTGAAGTACTTGTACCAATCCTTGGCATCGCTGACGAGACCCCGCTTCACATACTCCTGCCACAGCGGCGTCCCACGATAGACGCAAAGCCGGTTGAAACCGAACGTATCGAGCGGCAACTTCGAGGCGAAATCGAAAGTGGCCTGCATGTCCTCGACCGTCTCGTCCGGATTGCCCACAGTGAAGAACCCGTGCACGATCTCGATGCCGGCCTTCTTCGCGTTCTTTACGGCGGTGGCGACTTCCTCCAGCGTCTGTTCCTTTTTCAACCGGTCGAGAATTTTCTGGCTGCCGCTTTCGATCCCGAACATGACCGTCCGGCAATGGGCCTTCGCCATCGCTGGGAAGAGGTGCTGAGCCACCGAATCCACACGCCCTTCGATACCCCATTGGATTGTGAGACCAGCATCGATCACGCCGTTGCAGATCGCTTCAATCCGCTTCGGCTGCAGGAGGAAATGATCGTCCACGAAATACACCGAGCCGTACCCGTGATCTTCGAGATACTTCAGCTCGGCCACGACGTGAGCGGCGCTGCGGGCGCGCCACTTGCCTTCGTTGAAAATCGGAATGTCGCAGAACACGCAAGGCCATGGACAGCCACGCGAGGTCTGCATCGTCGTGAACCGTTCCATCGAGAGTACGGCCGGCACGTCGAGCGGCATTGATTCAACGAAATCGAGTTTGAGGCTTTCCCGGTCCGGGAACGGCCACTGATCCAGATGCCGTTCCATCGGACGACCCGGGTTGTTCACGACCCGTCCGTCCTTCATCCAGGTCAATCCACCGACCGTTTCCGGCGCCTCCATCTGCGCGAGCAGATCGAGCAGGAGTTGTTCGCCATCTCCTCGACAGACGAAATTCACTTCCGGACATTGCAGTTTGACGAGACCGGCATTCAAGCTGGCAAACACTCCGCCGAACGCGAGCTTCACCGTCGAATCGGCCGTACGAATCTGCCTGGCCAGAATCTTCGCGTAAGGATAACTGGTCGTACTCAGGAAGCTCATGCCGACCAGATCCGGTTTGCAACGCTTGATCTCCTCGATGATGACGTCGTTCGGCGTGTCGGGGTTGGCCTGGTCGAACATGACGCATTCGTGCCCGCTCTGCTTGACGACGGAGGACAGCGACATGATGCCGATGGGCGGGAACCCCATGACGCGGATGTTCCCGTTTTTAGCACGAGTCTTCGCGGGCAACGCGTAGAACTGAGGGTCTCTGACGTGGATCAGGAAAACCCGCACATATACTCCCTGGTTCGAACGCGATCAAGACCCGAGATGATGCCGGTCGGGGAATGACCAGTGGGAAATGGAGACGATCAATTACTGCTATTTACCAAACACAGAGTATCACGATACCGAGGCGAGGGGAAGGGAATAACGGGGCGAACCGCCGGCGCAGCGGTCTTTGGCCGAAGAAGCCGGATTCTTGTCTGAGGGTTGGACGACCGGCTTGCTTACCGACCGAGCGCCTTCTTCACTGCGTTGCCGATCTCAGCCGGATTCTTGACAACCTTCACACCGGCTGCCTCGAGGGCTTTCATCTTCTCCGTCGCCGTACCCTTGCCCCCGGAAATGATCGCACCGGCATGGCCCATACGGCGTCCCGGCGGCGCCGTGATACCGGCGATGAAGCTGACGACCGGTTTCTTGACGTGTTTCTTGATGAATTCAGCGGCTTTTTCCTCTGCGTCACCGCCGATTTCGCCGATCATGACGATCGCCTGGGTCTCCGGATCCTTTTCGAACAACGGCAACACGTCGACGAAGCCGGTGCCGTTCACAGGGTCTCCCCCGATGCCGACACAGGTGGTTTCCCCGAGGCCAAGCGTCGAGAGCTGGTGCACCGCCTCGTATGTGAGGGTGCCGCTGCGAGACACGACACCGACAATCCCCTTCTTGTGGATGAACCCCGGCATGATGCCGATCTTGGCTTCATCGACCGTGATGACACCGGGACAGTTCGGCCCGATCAACCGGACGTCGCGGCCGCGCAAGGCCCGCTTTACCTTCACCATGTCATTCACGGGGATGCCCTCGGTGATGCAGATGATCAACTTCACACCGGCGTCGGCTGCTTCCAGAATCGCATCGGCGCAGAACGGCGGCGGCACGAAAATAAGGGATGTGTCGCAGTCGGTTTTCTTAACGGCATCCGCCACGGTGTTGAACACCGGAATGCCTTCGACCTCTTGCCCAGCCTTTCCCGGCGTCACGCCGGCGACCACCTTAGTTCCGTAGGCCTTGCACTGGGTCGCATGGAACGAGCCTTCCTTGCCCGTGATCCCTTGCACGACCACCCGCGTGTTCTTGTTCACCAGGATTGACATGGATAATCCTCTCAGAAAGCCTTTAACTAGAACATCCCTTTGCTGTGCGCTTCGTCAATGGTTGCTCGATGGATGTCGTAGAATACCGACTGCGCCACATCTTGTGCTGAACTCGTGAACGGCATCGTAAATATGAGGAAAAACTGAATCCACGATCCCTGCTGCTCCTGTTTCTCGATAGTGCCGACCACCTGCTTGCTACGGTCGCTGACACTGGTCCTCACGATGACCTGCTCGGACACATACCCCGGAATCATCGTGAAGGTCAGGGCCGATATGTATCCGGAAGCGCCCATACCCTCGCTCCCATCCTCGATCACGGAGATGTCGGCCCGGAGGTCAGCCGGCTCGTCCGACAGGGCGACGGAAGAAAAGAGCCCCGATTCGGTATAGGCCTTGACGGCCTGGCTGCGGGCGGCCTCGATCGTTTCGGACTTGGGAAGTTGATTTGCTCCTCTGGGATTTGGAACACCGGTCACGCTGATGCCGATCGTCTTCTTATCCTGCGTCTGCTGGGGAGGCCATTTGACCGGCGGCTTGACCTTATCATCCCGCACGACCATGCATCCGGAAGTGGTCACGACCACGAACAGCAGAACGAGCAGGATGTATCTCATAGTGTTCCCAGTATCTTTAGACTGTCGGCCTCACCGCTTCCACCTTCTTACCGATCACTGCAACGACGCCGGGGAGGCCATGTAACCTCTCCTGGATCAGACGGGGTTGTTTCCCCCTCATCGCGTCGCTCTTACGCCGCCTTCCCCGTGAGTTTTACAATTTTCTGGGCGGCCTCCCATAGGTCATTCGCAACCTCCAGCTTCAGGCCGGATTCTGCCAGCAGCTTCCGCCCTTCTTCCGCGTTGGTCCCCTGCAGACGCACGACCAGCGGCACCGTGATTTTCACTTCTTTCGCCGCTTCAATCACACCATGGGCAATACGTTCGCAGCGGACGATGCCGCCGAAGATGTTGATAAAGATGCCCTTGACGTTGGGGTCTTTCAGCAGAATGCGGAAACCAGCCGCCACCGTCTCTTTGGTCGCGCCACCACCGACGTCGAGGAAGTTCGCCGGCTCGCTGCCGGCCAACTTGATGACGTCCATCGTCGCCATGGCAAGGCCCGCCCCGTTCACCATGCAGCCGATGTTGCCGTCCAACTTCACATAGTTCAGATTGTTCGCCGTTGCTTCAATCTCGAGCGGCTCTTCTTCGTTGAGATCCCGCATCTTCTGCACGTCTTCGTGCTTAAAAAGGCTGTTGTCGTCGAACGAGACCTTGCCGTCGAGCGCGACCAGGGTCTTTTCCTTCGTGATGATCAGCGGATTGATTTCGACCAGCGCCGCGTTCTTCTCCATGAAGAGGCGATAGAGGCTGTCGAGCAGTTTGACGAACTGGTTGATCACCGCCGGCTCGATGTTCTGGAGCCCAAGCGCGAAAGCCACGTTGCGGCCGTTGTGCCCTTGAAATCCGACGGCCGGATCAATCGCTTCCTTAATGATCTTCTCCGGAGTATGGGCTGCAACTTCTTCGATCTCCATCCCGCCTTCGGTGCTGGCAATGAAGGTCGGCCAGCCTGTATCGCGATCGACCAGAATCGAGAGATAGAGTTCCTTGGCGATGTTCGCCCCTTCTTCCATCAGGAGGCGGTGAACAGTACGGCCCTTGGGACCGGTCTGATGGGTGACGAGGGTCTTGCCGATCAATTCCTTCGCGAGTCCGGCAACTGCCCCCTTGTCCTTCGTGATCTTCACACCACCGGCCTTACCACGGCCGCCAGCATGGATCTGCGCCTTCACGACGAAAACCGGCGTGCTCAGCTCGTTTGCCCAAGCCGTCGCGGATTCCGGAGAGGTGATCTCCTTCCCGCGCGGCACCGGCACGCCGAACTGAGCGAACAACGACTTGGCTTGGAATTCATGCACGTTCATGCGTAACCCCTTTAGCTCTCTTTTCTGGTGTAGGCAGGGAGAATCATGGGAGAAACGACGCCGCTGACATTGCCATGCTTCTTGGCCTCGGCACGGAATCGTTGCAGATGCTTCAATGTCAGCTTGCCTTGCTTCATTGAACTGACACGAGATGCCGCCGTGAGCCCCGACCGTTTGCCGTAGACCATCAGGTCGAGGAGCGAATTGCCCATTAATCGGTTTCGGCCATGTAACCCACCTGAGGCTTCGCCTGCGACAAACAAGTTCTTCACGTTGGTTTCCGAGTTGGTATCGATCTTCACGCCGCCGTTCTGATAGTGCAGCGTCGGATAGATCAAGACCGGATCCTTGCTGATGTCGATGCCGAACCGTTCGAACTGGAGCATCATCGCCGGGAAATGTTTCTCGACCGTTCCCGGTCCATGCTCGGCGTCGAGCAACGGCGTATCGAGCCAGACGCCGACGCGGCCCGACATGGTCCGGATACCGCGCCCTTCTTCGCATTCCCGGATGATTGAAGACGACACGACGTCGCGGGTATCGAGTTCGTTCACGAACCGCTCACCCTTGGCGTTCACCAAGTGTCCGCCTTCGGAGCGAATCCCCTCCGTCACCAGCGCGCCGATCAGCTGCTCAGGATAGACCGCCCCCGATGGGTGATATTGGAATGTATCGACGTGCGCGAGCTTGGCTCCCATGCGGTAGGAGAGGCAGAGCCCGTCTCCGGTGGCGCCATAGTGGTTGCTGGTCGGGAATCCTTGAATGTGCAACCGGCCGATACCGCCGGTCGCGAGGATGACTGTCTTTGCTGCGACGACGACATGCCTGTGGTTGTCAAGATCCTTGAAGATCGCACCGGTGCAACGACCGTCGTCATCGCTCAATAGTTCGATGGCTGCGGCGAATTCGAGTAGTTGGATCTTTTGATTGAGGACCTCGTCCTTGAGCACCCGCATGATCTCGAGGCCCGTATAGTCGGAACAGGTCAGGAGACGCGGCTTGGAGCTGCCGCCGCCTTTTTTCACGTGCAGATTGCCGTCGGCCTGGCGGTCGAACAGGACGCCGAGTTCGAGCAGCCACTTGGCAATCGAGGGTCCGTCCTCGACCATGACCTTGAGCAGGGCATGGTCGTTCTGCATGTGTCCGCCCTTGAGCGTGTCGATGAAGTGCGTGACCGGCGAATCTTCCGGAGCGACCGAGATCTGCATCCCGCCCTGCGCCATCACGCTGTTGGAATCGCCCAAGCGCAACTTGGTCGCCAGGATCGTCTTTGCCCCGGCTCCGTGCGCGTGCAACGCCGCCGCACAACCGGCGCCGCCGCCACCGATCACCAACACGTCGGTCGTGTAGTTCGGCGTGAGATCCAGATCATCCTGAATCGGGCTGTCGCCTTCGAGCAGCGTCGCCAGCTCGACAACAGTCTTTTCGCCTTCGTTCGGACCGAACCGAATCGGGCGGTAGGCGCTGGCGCGGAAATCCGGATGGTATTTATGGATCAGCTGCTCCCGGTCGGCCGGGGAGAATTTCGGAATAGTCTGCTTGCGACGCGCATCCCGAGTCTTGTGTACGACTTGCTGTAGCGCGTGGATGTCCATTCAGGAGCCTCGATACGGCTTTATTTCACCGTCGCACAGTGGTCTGCCAATTCCTTCTCGTTCATCTTCAGAATCTTGTTCCACTCGTCGTTGAACCGGCCGTCCTGGATTTCCTTGATGCGGGTATCCAATCCCACAGGCTTTTCGGTGAAATGGGCTCCCTGCGCACGGCTCACGTAGAGCGCAACCAAGTTCGGCGCAATGTCGGCAATGCAGACTGGCGTGCACATGCCGCACATGACACAGTCCATGAACATTTCCGAGACGCTCTTGAAGTCGCCGAAGACCGCTTTCCAGACTCCCTCACGCACATCGATCTTCTGGGGGCAGGCCTCGGTGCAGGCGTTGCAATTCCGGCAGAGCGGCGCTTCGGGATAGAGATTGAACAGGTCCTGTTTGGGATCTTGGAGCTTTTGGATTTCGTAGGTCGCTTTGCGCGCCGGGAACGGCGGCATCATCGTAAACGACATGCCGTCTTGCACCGCCATCTGGCAGGCAAGACAGGTGCGGACCTTGGGATCGTCTTTCGTCCGATAGTAGGTGGCGCAGGCGCCGCAGAAACCGCCGAGGCAACCGACACCGCGGACGACGTCGATACCCGCGTACCACATCGCACGGACAACCGTGATCCCTTCCGGCACTTCGACCTTCTTGCCGGCAATCTCGATCGTGACCATCCGGGGCTTGAGTACCTCAGGCTGGTCGATCACATTGGTGTCTTCTTGGGCCATAGTCCTCTCGGAACACATGAGGCGTAAGGGGCAGCATGCCCCTTACGCCTACGGTGCATTCGATCGTCATTACGCGATCGCGTCGATGATCCGGTTCAAGGTCGCGCTCGGACGCATCGCCTTGGAGGCCTTGGCATCGTCCGGGTGATAGTACCCGCCGACGTCCTGCGGCTTGCCCTGCGCGGCTAGCAATTCGCCGTCGATCGTCTTCTCGTTGTCGCTCAGGTCCTTCGCGATCTTCGTGAACTTCTCTGCGATCTTCTTATCCGCCGTCTGCGCGGCCAAGGCCTGCGCCCAGTAGAGCGCCAGGTAGAAATGGCTGCCGCGGTTGTCGATTTCGCCGACCTTGCGGGCTGGCGACTTGTTGCTCTCGAGGAACTTCGCATTGGCCTGGTCCAGCGTGTCCGCGAGGATCTTTGCCACCGCATTGTTCCCCACCTTCGCCAGATGCTCCAGCGAAGCCGCCAACGCGAGGAATTCGCCGAGCGAATCCCAGCGGAGATAGCCCTCTTCCTGGAACTGCTGCACGTGCTTCGGCGCCGATCCGCCTGCGCCGGTCTCGAACAGGCCGCCGCCGTTCAGCAAAGGCACGATCGAGAGCATCTTGGCGCTGGTGCCGATTTCGAGGATCGGGAACAGGTCGGTCAAATAGTCACGGAGCACGTTACCGGTGCAGGAGATCGTATCCTTGCCTTCCTTCATCCGCTCGATCGACCAACGGCAGGCAGCCGCCGGCGCCATGATCTTGATCTCAAGACCGGTCGTATCGTGCTTCGGCAGATACGCATTTACCTTCTTGATCAGCTCGGCATCGTGCGCACGATCTTTGTTCAACCAGAACACCGCCGGCGCACCGGTTGCTCTGGCACGAGTCACGGCCAGCTTCACCCAGTCCTGAATCGGTGCATCCTTCACTTGGCAGGCGCGCCAGATGTCACCTGCTTCGACTTTATGCTCGTGCAAGGTCTTGCCCGACGCATCCACGATGCGGATCGTGCCGTTGCCCGGTGCCTTGAAGGTCTTGTCGTGCGAGCCGTACTCTTCGGCCGCCTGTGCCATCAAGCCGACGTTCGGAATCGTCCCCATCGTACGAGGATCGAAGGCGCCCTTCTGCTTACAGAATTCGACGACTTCGTGATAGACCGGCGCGTAGCTCGCATCGGGAATTACGCACTTCACGTCTTGTAACTGGCCTTGCGGATTCCACATCTTGCCGCTGTCACGGATGACCGGCGGCATGGACGCGTCGATGATGATGTCGCTCGGCACGTGGAGATTGGTGATGCCCTTGTCGCTGTTCACCATCGCCATCGGCGGCCGCTTTTGATAGACAGCTTGGATGTCCGTCTCGATGGCCTTACGCTGATCGTCCGGCAGTGACTTGATTTTGGCATAGACGTCGCCGAGTCCGTTGTCCGGATCGACGCCAAGCTTCTTGAACGTCTCGCCGTGTTTCTCGAAGACATCCTTGTAGTAGACAGTTACGCCATGGCCGAAGATCTTCGGATCTGAGACCTTCATCATGGTGGCCTTCATGTGGAGCGAGAAGAGGATGCCCTTGGCCTTGGCATCCTCGATCTGCTCTTCCAAGAACTTCCGCAGCGCCTTCACGCTCATGAAGGTCGCATCCAGCACTTCGCCGGCCTGTAACGTGACTTTCTCCTTCAACACAGTCGTCTTGCCATCCGCGCCGACGAACTCGATCTTCGCCGTCGTGGCCGCGGGAATCGTCAGCGACTTTTCATTGGAAAAGAAGTCGCCGCCCTTCATATGGGAGACGTGGGTCTTGGAGTCAGACGGCCAGGCGCCCATCTTGTGCGGGTGCTTCCGCGCATAGGCCTTCACGGAGAGCGGCGCGCGACGGTCAGAGTTCCCTTCGCGCAAGACCGGATTGACGGCGCTGCCTTTGACTTTGTCGTAGCGGGTCTTGATGTCCTTTTCCTTGTCGTCCTTCGGATTCTCCGGATAGTCGGGCAACTTGTACCCTTGGCTCTGGAGTTCCTTGATCGTCGCCACCAACTGCGGAATGGACGCGCTGATGTTCGGCAGCTTGATGATGTTCGCTTCCGGGGTCTTGGCCATCTCGCCCAGCTCGGCCAAGGCATCGTGTTGCTTCTGCGCCGCAGTCAGGTATTCCGGGAACACCGCAATGACGCGGCCCGCGAGCGAAATGTCGCGCAGTTCCACAGTGACGCCCGCCGCCTTTGAGAAGGCATTGATGATCGGGAGGAACGAATAGGTCGCCAGCATCGGCGCTTCGTCGGTCTTCGTGTAGATGATTTTGTCTGCTTTCGCCATGGCTTTCCCCTCTTTATCGTGACTGGTTTTAGTTCAGCGCGTTCAACGCAGACCCGGCCTTAAACCATGCGATCTGCTGCGCGGTCATGCTGTGATTGGCTTGGACCTTCACATCGCCGCTGGCCTTATGCACGACCACGGTGACGGGCTTTCCCGGAGCCAAGTTGTTGAGATCGAGCACGCTCAACCGATCATTCATCTCGATCTTCTCGTAGTCCTTCGGATCGGCGAACGTCAGCGGCAGAATCCCCTGCTTCTTGAGATTCGTCTCATGGATGCGCGCGAAGCTCTTGGTGATCACCGCACGCACGTTCAGGAACCGCGGGGACATCGCCGCATGCTCGCGGCTGCTGCCCTCGCCATAGTTCTCGTCGCCAACCACGATCGACCCGATACCCTTCGACTTGTAGGCCCGGGCGATCTGCGCGATCGTGAGATTCGCTTCGCCGGTCAGGACGTTCGTGCCCTTGCCCGGTTCGGAGGCAAACGCGTTGTTCGCACCCAGGAACATGTTGTCGCTGATCTTATCGAGATGCCCGCGGAACTTCAGCCAAGGACCAGCCGGGGAAATATGGTCGGTCGTCGTCTTGCCCTTGGTCTTAATGAGCAACGGCATCTTGTCGAAATCCTTGCCATCCCACTTCGGGAACGGCTGCAAGAGCTGCAACCGCTCGCTGGTCGGCGGAATATCGACGGCCAAGTTCGAGCCGTCTTGAGCCGGGGCCACATAACCCTCTTCGCCCTTGGCAAAGCCCTTGGCGGGCAATTCCTCACCCACCGGCGGCTGGAACTTGAATTCCTTTCCATCCGCGCCCTTCACGGCCTGATTGACCGGATCGAAGCCCAGATCGCCCGTGATCGCATAGGCGGTCACGACTTCCGGGCTGGCGAGGAACGACAAGGTTTCGTTGATACCGTCGTTCCGGCCTGGGAAATTGCGGTTGAAGGAGCTGACGATGGAATCGGCCCGGCCCTTCACGCCGTCGGAGCGCTTCCACTGCCCGATGCAGGGGCCGCAGGAGTTGGAGAGGACCGTGCCACCCAACTTCTCGAAGGTCTCCAGAAAACCATCCCGCTTCATCGTGTGATAAATCCGCTCGGAGCCCGGCGAAATCAAGAACGACGCCTTGGACTTCAACCCCGCCTTCAGCGCCTGCTGCGCCACATGGGCCGACCGGCTGATGTCTTCGTAGGAGGAGTTGGTGCAGCTCCCGATGAGGGCGGCCTTCAACTCGACCGGATAGCCTTTTTCTTGCGCTTCCGCCTTCAGCTTCGAGATCGGCCGAGCCAAGTCCGGCGTATGCGGACCGACCACGTGCGGCTCAAGCTTCGACAGATCGATCTCGACAATCTGATCGTAGTACTTCTCCGGGGACTGATAGACTTCCGGATCCGCCACAAGCAGATCCTTGTTGGCCTGCGCGAAATTCGCCAGATCAGCGCGATCCGTGATGTTCATGTAGGCGACCATCTTTTGATCAAACGGAAACACGGAGGTCGTCGCCCCCAGCTCCGCACCCATATTGCAGATGGTGCCCTTGCCGGTCGCACTGATGGTCTCCGCACCGGGGCCGAAATACTCGACGATCTTGTTCGTACCGCCCTTCACGGTGAGCAACCCGCAGAGATACAGAATCACGTCCTTCGCCGAAGCCCAACCATTCAGCTTGCCGGTCAGCCGGACACCGATCAATTTCGGATGCAGCACTTCCCAGGCCAAGCCCGCCATGACTTCGCCGGCATCCGCGCCGCCGACGCCGATGGCCAAGCCGCCCAAACCGCCGCCGTTGGGCGTATGTGAGTCGGTACCGATGATCAGACATCCGGGGAACGCGTAGTTCTCCAACACGACCTGGTGAATAATGCCAGCCCCCGGCTTCCAGAAGCCGATGCCGTATTTCCTCGCCGCGGAGGCCAGAAAGTTATAGACCTCGCGATTCTCGTCCAGCGCGCGCAACAGGTCTTTTTCCGAGCCCATCTCGGCACGGATCAAGTGATCGCAATGGATCGTGCTGGGCACGGCCGCCTTCTTCTTATTGGCCTGCATGAACTGCAACACGGCCATCTGCGCCGTGGCATCCTGCATCGCCACCCGGTCCGGCCGGAGGGCCAACATCGCCTTGCCGCGCTCCCAGGTTTGCGCGTCGAAGTTATCGGCGTGCGAGACGAGAATTTTCTCCGCCAGCGTGAGGCCTCGGCCGAATTTCTTTCGAGCCTTGGCAAACACGTCCGGCATCTTCGCATAGAGGGCTTTCGCAAGATCCATCGACATGATTGGTCTCCTTGAGTTCGTCACCGTCATTTGTCAAACGTCAACCGTGGGGACGACACGGCCGTCAGCGCCTCAAACGAATCACGCCCGACGAATGACCCGCGACAAACGAATGCACGTATGGCGCTTCTTGCCCCTTACTTTAACGGGGGGACTTCCCGGCGCTTGGGAGCCGCGTAGTTCACCAGGTAATCGAAGAGCCGGATCAGGCGGCTCTCCTGACGCTTCTGATCCACCCAGTGGCCGATCAATCCGATCGTCCGCGAGAGAATGAAGAATCCATTCAAACTGTCGATCGGGAAACCGAGGTCGACGAGCACCGCCGCCATCGTACCATCGACGTTCAAAATCAGGTTATCCTTCTTCGCCGCCGTGACCTGTTCAACCGCCAGGGCGAAGTCGAGGCACGGCGTCTTGATATTCAGGCTCTTGACGTACCCAACGAGTTCTTTGACACGTTTATCGGGATTGCGCAGACTCTTCACTCGGTGCCCGATGCCGGGCACCGGGCCGTGATTCTTCTTCATGTAGGCCAGGAAGTCGTCCACCGACATCTTGTTATCGACGGCATACTTAAAGAATCGCCCGGCGTCAGTCACGGCACCGCCAAACCGCGGGCCGATCATGATCAGCCCGGCCGCGACCGATTGGGAGAGGCCGATACCGGCGCAGGCTGCAAGGATCGTCGCATAGGCGCCACTCACACAAGGGCCGTGATCTGCGGACAGCATCATGATCCGCTTGATGATTTCGGCTTCCTGTTTGGAAATCAATCGCTTGTCCCAGAGCAGGCCGATGACATGCGGAATCTCATAGCCCTTGTTGATGAGCTCCGAGGCCGGATAACCATCGTAGCAGGGCTCATCACCCCGGTCATCACTGATGGTCGTCCGGATCAGCGGCGCAACCATCACCTCGTCTGCCTTCATGGCCTCTTCAACCGACTTCGGCAAACGCGGCAACACCGCCGGCTCTACCGGCTCCTTCACCTGTCCGGACTTGAGCAACTCCTGATACGCGTCCTTGATCGCTGGACCAAGCGCGCCAAAGGTCGGCGGCACGATCGCCCCCGCCTTTTTGAGTGCATCGCTCTTGGAGCGGGCCGACCCTTCGCCTTTCATCCCTTCCTTCGCACCGGCGTGCCCGAATTTCATTCCTTTGGGCAGACTCTCCTGACAGAAACCCGACACGACGCCAATAAGCTTGATCCGGCGTTTCTTCGCGCCATACCACTCAGCCGCGCGTTCCTCAAGATCGCCGCCCATCTCACCAACGATGACGACGGCTTTGGTCTGCGGATCGTTCTCGAACATTTCGAGATAGCTCACGTAGTCGGTGCCGGGATAGGCATCGCCGCCGATTCCGATGGCGGTTGTGATACCGTTGGCAAATTGGGAACAGATCCAGATGATCTCATTGGAAAGACCGCCGGACTTTGTGATGACCCCGAACGAACCTTCACGATACAACTTCGAGAGCACGAGGTTGTCAAACGCGCCGCCGATCACGCCCAGGCGGCAGGCTCCCGCGGAAATGATGCCGATCGAGGAGGGGCCGTTGAACACCTTGCCCACCTTGCGGGCGTGGGCACCGAGCAGCTTTGCATCTTTTTCCGGCACGCCCTCGGTAATCATGGAGACCACTTTGATATGCGGATCGTCCAGCGCTTCCATGGCGCCTTTCATCGCACGATCTGCACCGATGTAGACCAGGCTGGTATTGATGGTGGGGTGATTCTTGGTCGCTTCGGCAATGGTCTTGTAGATCGGAATGGCGATGAGGCCGCTGCCGTAGGGGATTTCGTTGGTCTTCCCGGCATCGGGTGGATAGACAAAAGCTTCAACGTTCAACGGGCGCTTGATCAGGTAGCAGAACTCGGCCATACGCCGAGCCGCATTGACGCCGGCGGCGCCGCCCTGAATCACGACGCGGGTATCCTTGTTTGCCAGAATACTCATCGAAATCTCCCTCTTGTATGATCCGTGATGAGTGACAGGTGACCCGTGACGAAACGGGCAGAACGTCCCCAGAGTCCCGCCACCCGTGACGCGCCACTCGTGACCTACTATTTCGCTTCCAACGCCTTGTCGACGATATCGGTAAGCGGCGTATTCCGGTCGAAGACGTTGATGTCGAAGCCTTCGTCCTTGAGCGCGCGCATGGCATCCAAACCTTCTTTTTCGCGCGGCCCACCGCGGCGCACCCAAATCTTCACGCCCTTGAGCTTGCCATCGGCCTTCGCCTTGCGGAAGCCGTTGATAATGCCGCCGAACGTCTTCTTCACATCGGTGAAGTTGGCGATGGCCCCGCCCACGATAATGTTCTTAATGCCCGGAAGCGAACAGACTTTTTCAGTGAGGACTTCGACGGCCCAATCGGGCGGATCGCCCGAGTATTCGGCGTAGTTCGCCAGCTTGCCGCCGCGTGCCACGACCGCATCCGAGTAATAGACACTCGCGCCGCCGCCGGCCGGAAGCATCGCGGTGTCGCCACCGGGGATTTCGATGAACTTGACCGATCCCTTGATCTTGCTGTCGACCGCCATGACCTCCTCTTCATCCTTGGAGTAGGCACGGCCGAATTCCGCAGCGAACGCGAAGTTCCAATCCGGATGGCGGAACTTGGCATCACCATCGAGCAAGGTTACGGCATCGAGGGCAACGAGCTCACCATCACTTTCACGAGTGACGACCGGGTTGACCTCGAGATACTGCGCGTCTTCGTTGTCGAAACAGGTGAACATTTTGCCGGCGAAGTCCGCCATTTTCTTGGTCAAGGCTCCGGTAAACCCGGCGTCTTTGGAGAGTCTTTCAAGGGCCTCGGGCGTCGGAGCCTGACCGACTTCCAAGCCAAGCCGTTTGACACGCTCCCAATTGGACTCAACTTCGATCCCCCCACAGTTAGCCACAAGAATTTCTGAGCCCTCACGGGTCGATTTCACCGCGCAGTAATACTCTTCTTTATGCGGAATCATTTCGGAGACGATGACCTGAGTCACGGTGATGCTGCCGATCTGACGGCCGATCATTTCCTTCGTCGCGGCAACCGCCCCGTTCAAATCAAGACCGACCTTCACGAGGCCGAGCTTGAAGCGGGATCCCAGCGCCTCGTGCGCCTTCGCGACAAGCTTGGAGGTCTTCATCCACTCATTCGCTTGCCCCAGCTTGGCAAGCTCGTCGGCAGAGGTTACAACCACACAGTTGGGGACGTGAATGCCCCACTTCTTCATCAGTCCCATCCCAGGACCTTCAAGAACCTTGGCCATAACAGCGGGCTCCTTTTTGCGAGAATGCCAGTTAAGGGAGCGAAAGATTAGCGGATTCGGGTGTGCAGCTCAATCCCCCAAAGGGCCTAACGGCCCTTGAGCAGAAGTCCTAAGCAAGCGGGGCCTATGACAGGAAGGGCCGTTAAATGGCTAAGTGATTGAAAAAGCGGAACGGAAGGCGAGGAGTTGTCATGACGCAACGGACAATCTCCTCCTCCCCCGTTACCGTTGGCAACGAGGGCAATAAAACGAAGCGCGTTCGCGCCTGATTATGCGAATCCGGCCACCGCATCCTGAGGGGCAGGGCTCCTGAGCATGGTTGTATACTAGATGCCGTGAGGCAAATCGGCCGCAAGCCCCGTTGGGTGCCAAAAAGTCGCGTATGCTCGAGCCGCCATACTCAATCGCCTCATTCAAAACGGCCTGAATTTGGCCGTAAAGGGCCCGGGCTCGTGCGTCCGACAGGCGGTCGGCCCTGCGAGCAGGATGGATCCCCGCCCGATACAGAATCTCGTTGGCGTAAATATTGCCGATTCCTGCCAAATCCTGCTGGTGCATCAGGAACGTCTTGATCCGCCCCCGGCACGATCGCAGCAGCAATCGAAAGGCCTCCCAAGTCATGCGGAGGGGGTCCAAACCAAATCGGCGTGCCGTATAGGCAGCCAACTCCTCCTCATCAAGGAACGACATCCGGCCAAACCGTCGCGGATTCCAATAGCGCAGGAGTGATTCGCCCCCCCCCGTGAAGGCAAGACGCACATGGGTATGCTTGTCATACGATGGGGCGGCCGATGCAAAGAGCAGCAATCCCGTCATCCCCAGTTCCGCCACGATGTACCGCACCCCGCGGTCTTTGCCGAACCGTAGGACCACACTCTTCCCTCGCCGCTCCACCGCCTGAAGGCGGGAACCCACGTACCAGGCGGAAGTGGACAATCCCTGCCGAATGATATCTGGACGACCGATCCAGAGGGCCTCAAGCATCGCACCCAGCAGTGCCCCTCGGACTTGTCGGGTCACAACTTCGGCTTCTGGCAGTTCCGGCATGACAGAGTGGGATGGTTGATGACCCAACACTGTGCTGGGCGAACACGATGATCGCACAGGGCCTTGAGAGCCGCAAGCAAGGCATGCCCCCCCCCCCGTGCCTGCTTCGTCCTTGGCATGAGACAGAGACCGATCCGATGGGGCACCATCTGCGTTTCATCCAGAGTCTCCGCAAGCGCCACCCCATGGCCGCCGCCTGGACTGATCGAATCTCTGTCGCTACGACAAACTGCGGGGGCTTATGGGCGAACCTCCCACCACGCCATGCTCCTCGCCCCATGAGACATGGAAGAGGACCTTTCACGCACCATGACAGGACAGCGTTGAAGAGCCTACTGGGGCCCCATACTCGCTCAAAAATCGGGGCGCTTCGACTTGTCGTTCTTCTCCCCCCACCGCTATACTGCGCGCATGACACCGATTACTCCTGAACAGGTCGAATCCCGGCTCACTGACGTCCGTTGCGCTATCTGTAAGACGAGCGCCTTCTTGATCGACCGGCGCACTGTCCAGCAGGGGCCCGAATGGCGCGCGGCCTGCCAGAAATGCCGTTACAACTTCCCCGTCCATACGGACATGGAGTTCTATGAACGAACGCAGCCGGACGTCCCCTACTTTCTGAAAACCGTTCCCTGCCCCAAGTGCCACGCCCGCGGGGTGGAACTGGATTTTCGCATCGTGCTCTCTGTCCGCGAGGCGTACTACTTCGTCACCTGCAAAGTCTGCCGCCATACCTTTCCCGAACGCAGCTCAATGGAAGCCTTCGAATAGCCCCACCTTTCTTTCAAACTCTCGTGTATACTGGTTGTATGGACGACACACCCAAACCGCCTCCTACTCCCGAGCACGCGCCTGCCCCCCAGTCCCGGCGAGAAATCCCACTCTATGCCGTGCCGAACGACGATCAAGTGATGGCTGAGGAAATGGCCGAGTTGTTCGATGAGGACCGCGTGAGCCATCAACACGGAAGTTCGGAACCGGAAGCAGATTAGAAGGGGGGTGCTCCCCCCGGCCCAGGCGAAGCCGTGATGGCTCAGCCAGCCTCAGTACCTGCTTCGAGAGGCCTGATGATCTGAACTATGGCGTCGGCCGGAATTCTTTCGAGCGTGGCCCCTTCTTTTCTCTTGGCTCCTCTCACACGGATGATCGTTCCCCTCGTTGCGTGGTCGTAGGCCGCATTCGTTTCAGATCGCTCTCGCTCCAATCGCCCCAGGTCCCGTCGGCCGGTCTCTCCGCAAGCCCACATGCGGAGTTCTCCTTTAAAAGCCCGCTGTTCGCTCACGATCCGTATAAGATCGGATGATCTTGGCACAATGGTCCTTCCATCTTTTCGAAGCACCACGTAGGAGAACTTCAGCGCATCTTTGACGAACCCGAGTGCCCGATCGAAGGCTTGAATGGACGGAGGCGTCTGCCACGGACGTTCTTCGTGACACCAGTCGGTGGGGTCAGTCAGAGCTGGACAGGGTTGGTCATGGAGACAGGGGCTATAAACGCTGCACACCCCCCTGGTGAGCAACTGATCCCGCAAGGCATGGAGCGCCCTCGTGGGCTCACGAAGCGCCGGCTCGATAATGACCAGGGCCCCGTCAGGTGCCAGGGACTCCAGCAGGCGGCGCACGACTTTGGCTCGTCTCACCACGGGATCACGATGTCCTGGGAACCATTCGTTGAGCGCATTGGCAATGACAATGAGGTCCAGGGGGCCCCCGCACTCCCCCAGTACCCCCTCCCCCACGCTCGACCGTGCCATATCAGCAACAACGGCACGAAACCCTCCCCCGCTGATTTCCCGTAGTCCACAAAAGGCTTTCCAAAGCATCCGCGCATGAGCCAGGGCATGAGACGACTGATCCACGGCCGTCACAAGGATGTGCTTTGGCTCAACATTCATAGCCAACAGCCATTCCAGCGCAGCCAAACTTGCCGTCCCAGGCCCAGACCCCACGTCCAAAACGCGCATAGGACTATGCGCCGACACCTCTGACCGAAGCGGTGGCAATTCTCGGAGCACCGACTGAACCTTGGCATAATTAATGGGGAAATAGTAATGCAAATAGGCGGTGAGTAGGTCCACCCGCTCAAGGTAGTTCTGGCCCAGACGTGTTCGTTCTCGCGTGAAGATTCGCCAAAGTTCACGAACGCTGTCTGACACCTGGTGGACCGCCACGGGGGGACCGGAATCCGTCACGACCCGGAGCGCTTCGAGTAGTTGAGTCGAGATGGGCTCCCGGAATAGGTTCATCGTGTTGACCCGAGAAAACCCCGTACGGTATCGTGAAGCGTCAACAGAAGGGGGCCGTATGACCAACGAGATTTTGCGCGCCTATCAGGAAGTGGAACAGGCAATGGATCGTTACAATAAGCTATTGGCAGACTATGTCAATGCCCAACAGACACGTAAGAAGGCAGATGTCGCCAAATTTGAGCGCGTCAGCCAAGGCGCTCGCGCCATGCGCGACAGTAGCCTGATCTACCTGTCCTACGCCAAATTCGTCGCGTATGGGATGCCGGAGAGCCCTGATTTGATCGAGGAGGACATCCAGAGCTGAGCACGCATGCCACAGGGGCGTGCCGGTAACTTGCCAGGCCGCCAATAGTTCGGGCTCGTTGACAGATAGAGTGTGGACGAAAAATAAGAAGGCCCGGCCCCCTTGGGGGAC